>ERZ1049444.49-NODE-49-length-128315-cov-10.974793_pt1 | contig 128315 bp, 124 predicted proteins | sample MGYA00383101_ERZ1049444 | MGnify/ENA primary metagenome ERZ1049444 (study PRJEB29581, sample SAMEA5548371) | metagenome | biome: marine; feature: coastal; material: water | depth 50 m | study: Short-term variability in the microbial, nano- and picoplankton... | reverse complement strand
TTGGTGAGCCTGGGCTCCACATTCTAAGATTGCCAATAGGGTGGCCCTCAAGCTCTAATTCATACATATGCTGAGATATATCGACGTAGTGTCTACACCCCACTGAGCATTCAATTAGTAGAAACTGCTCTAAGAATTGGGTGTCCGTCACGGCCGGCAACAGGCCATGATTTAAGAAGTGTTCCATTAGGCAAGATATCTGTTGGCTAGGCTCGTAAATGAAGCTCTTAGGCCCGCTATCGTAGAATAGTTCTTTAATAGGGGTGACGCGCGCGAATGATTTATTGATAGTGCCTTTTTTGCTATACTTATCACTGCTACGGTGATTAGGGCTGCTCTTTTGGGTGGCCTTTTTCATTACACTGCCTCCCGTTCTGCAATCCAATTCTCAATGTCGGATTGCTTCCAGCGCACCATATTTACGCCTAAGTGGACGGGCTTTGGAAACTTACCTTCTTTCATCCATCGGTAAATCGTTGCTCTTGAGAGTGCGAGATCGGTTTGTATTTTATGGCACTTGATTAGAGTGTCTACTGTTGGTGCTTGCGTTGGCATAATGCTCTCCGTAGTTGTTTAATGTCTTACGGTTAGCATTTAGCCTGAGCTAGATATTCGTTGATGATCGGTTCCGGCAATTATTTTTATTTTAAATTTTGAAACCAATCTCTAATTGTTGAAGGCGCTCTTTTGATGTTGTAATCGGCTAATAGCTTGGCTGCAGTTTTACCGGCCGCATAGGTTGCATTTGGCCATCCGTGCTTTTTCTTATATATGCCTAGTTGCTCAAGGTAAATAGGTTTCGCTAAGCTCATAGCCTCAGCTTTTTCTCTAGATTTTAATGCGTTGGCCGCGCCCGTTTTGGCTATTCCAGCATGGTACATGGCTTCCATTTCTGCTTTAACGATTTGGCGCGTGTATAAGCCCAGGTGTAGTGAATACGCAATAGCTTTTTCTAGGTCTCCCTTCTTTAGTTTGTTTTCAACTTGTTTGGCTGTATTTAGGACTTTAAATGCCGCAACAAATCCACCATCCAATTGGGCAGCCACCTTGTATTCATCTGTTAGGGTGTGGCCCCATTCCCAACCGTCGCATTCTTTGTATTCGATTCCGCTGTCGTCTAGGTATGCGATAGCAATTGTTCGATGTTTTTCAAGCAACGTCGGTAGGTCATAAGGCTTGGTAATCGCTCCCATATTTGAGAAATCTTTCTTCATTCTTGCTCGTTCATCGTCACCCATCGGGTGGTCAAGCGAGTCGGAATAGGTCACATCTTGAAGCAAGCTTTTATGCTTCCCAGCGGGGTGTTCTCGATTTTTTGGCCCCACTCTGCGGTTGGTTACTTTTCTAGCCATCATGCGCGCCTATATGCCCTACGGTTAGAGTACAGCACCAGGGTGGGTAGGTTGGCCACCTTTTCGCTAGCTAAGCTAGGCACAGCAAAACTGATTAGTTAACGGCCCTTAGGCCTCGTGTACTTGCTGCCATGCTCATATTGCCGGTGGCGGCATCTTCTATTTGTTGGCTCCACCATTCCATCATTACGCGACGCTGTGGCAGATATTTAGCGTGGTTGTAGCTACGTCGTGTTTCGTTTTTGTCCAGGTGAGCAAGGGCCTTTTCGATGATGTCATGATCAAAACTTTGTTCGTTGAGCGTGGTGCTAGCCAGTGCCCGCATACCGTGGGCGGTGAGCATGTCTTGGAATCCCATACGTTTGAGCGCTACGTTAGGCGAGCTTCCATTAGCGTGCTGTGACGGGTCGCGTTGGCTTGGAAATACATGTTCCAAGTGTCCGCTTATAGGTCGCATAACGTCGAGTAGGGCGGTTGTTTGGGGTGTTAATGGTACGACGTGCTCACGCTTCTTTTTCATGCGTTCTGGCGGTATGGTCCAGGTCTTTTCTTCTAGGTCTATTTCTTCCCATCGAGCGCCGGCTGATTCGCCAGGCCTAACCATGGTATGTAATTGCCATTCGATCATTACGCGGGTGGGTAACTTAATGCTGGCTCGGTGTAATGTTTCCATTAACAGAGGCAATTGATTGGGCTCTAGGGTCGGATTGTGCTGTTTTATGGGGTTGGCAAACTTGTCCTTAATGCCTGCTAACGGGTTGTGATGTATAACGCCGGTATTAACGGCAAAGGTCATTATTTCGTTAAGGCGTTGGCATAGGCGTTTGACAGTTTCCAGGTTTCCTCGTGCTGCCACCGGCTCAATGGCGGTTATTGCCATGGGTGCTGTGACTTCACCAATAGGGCGCTCACCAATAAAGGGGAATATGTGCCGGTCTAGCGAACGCCAAATATCGAGTGCAAAGTCGGCAGTTACTTTAGACTTTTTCACCTCAAACCACTGTTTTGATATGGCTAGCAAGGTGCTTTCAGTGTCGAATGTGGCTTGCTGTCTGGTGTCGGCCCTGTGGACCTGTGGGTCAATATTGTCTGCCAACAGTGATAAATACGTGTCTCTTGTATCTCTAGCCTGCTTTAACGTCACACCACCGGTGTAACTGCCTAGGCCTAATTTGGCTCGTTTTGCAGTGTATGGCTTTTGGTATCTGAACACCCAGTCTTTGGAACCATTGGGGCGAATGCGTAAGCCTAAGCCGCCGGCGTCGCTTAAAACGTATTCCTGTGCCGTGGGTTTGGCATTACGTAATTGAGTGTCATTGAGTGGGGTTGCTGCTTTTGGCATTATGCACCTCGGTCATCCATTCCCTGTTTTTGGTACCCTAGAATATGCCTATGGGCTCTGGGGTACCAATCAGGGTACCAAAAATATTGAGATTTAATGGTACCCTGTGAGAATGCGTAAGGCAATAAAAAGCCCCAGACACCTTGTTTTATGGGGTGTTGGGGCTATAATTGGGTCTCTATGCAACTGCCTGAAACCCTAATGTGGTGGAGATGGGGGGAGTCGAACCCCCGTCCGCCAGTCCTCTGCCATTGGCTCTACATGCTTAGATCACTTAATTGTTTTAACCTACCGCGGCCCAAGTGTCAGGGAGCATAAGGCGATCTCGATTAGTTTTAGGGCTTTCTCCACGAGCGAGGAGTCCACACGATCCTGTTCTGCGAGCCACTTCACAACCATTTACAGGCATCTGGTGATCAGTGTAAGCGGGATTTAGGCCGCTAGTGCGTAGTTTTCGTCGTTTGCGACTATAACTTTTGCAAGGTGGGATTTACGAGAAACCTTACATTCTCGACATGCACCTCAGGGTTTGTAACCAACGTCGAATCCAGTCATCCCCGTAGTAAACCTAATTATATCAGCAATATATCAATAATGTCGGCAAACCTGCTAAATACAATTGCTGGGTTTGGCGAATAAGCTCAAGCTATAGTCGTAAAAAGGTAGAATAAAAACCGGCCGACGGTTGAAAATGGAAAGTAATATTGCAAAAGGAAGGACCATATGGCTGATGAAAAGATTTTTACCGAGCATTTAAAGAGACGTGTGGCGGTGGTGACGGGCGGTTGCGGTGGTATTGGCCAGGCTATATGTAGACGTTTCACCAATGAGGGTGCCCAAGTTATCGCCGCGGACGTGGCACCCATGCCAGAGGCGTTGCAAGCGTCTGTGTACTATTTTTACCATGATGTGACGAGCGAGCAAAGTGCGCAGGACTTAATGGCATTTGTGGTGCAGAAATTTGGTCATTTAGATGTACTGGTGAATGCGGCCGGTATCGAAATCGAAAAAACCATTGAGGAAACATCCCTTGATGAATGGCAGCGGATTTTTGCAATTAACGTTACCGGCACGTTTTTAACCAGTAAGTACGGTGTGCCACTGATGCGCAAAAAAGGCGCAGGCTCCATTATTAATTTTGGCTCTTACGATGGCTTTATAGCCGACCCAAGTTTAGCCGCCTACTGTGCTACCAAAGGCGCGGTACATGCGCTTACTAAGGCTATGGCCTGTGATTATGGTAAGGAAAACATTCGTGTTAATGCCATTTGTCCGGGTTTTGTGGCCACGCTTATGTTGGAGAACTTTTTTGGCGACAGTGGTGACATCGAAAGCCTGAAGCAAGAAGTTCGAGATATTCATCCGTTACGTCGATATGGCACGCCAGATGACATGGCCAATTTGGTCAACTGGTTAGCGGGTGATGAAGCCCGTTATGCCTCCGGTGCCTTGTGGGTGTTGGATGGCGGTCTGACCGCTCAAGTTCAGCAGATGAAGTTATAGGAGGCGGTATGCAGCTAGAGGGTAAAGTAGCATTAGTGACCGGTGGTCGCCAAGGTATTGGCGCGGCCATAGTCCAGCGTTTTGAATTAGAAGGTGCCAAAGTGGTGACTTGTGGTAGAGGCGCTAGGCCTAGCAATATGGCGCCCAATATCGATTGGGTACAGGCCGACGTGAGTTGTACGAAGCAGATGGCTAAACTCAAAAACCATGTCGTCACTCACTACAGTGCATTAGATGTTTTGGTTAATAACGCCGGTGTGCAAATAGAAAAAACCTTAGTTGATACCAGCGATGAAGATTGGGATCTGTTGATGGGAGCTAATGCGAAGGGTGTGTTTAATGCTATTCGTAGTTTGTTGCCCATTATGACAAGTAGCGGTTCTATCATCAATATGGGTTCTGTGTCGGGCAGTACAGCAGACCCAGGCTTGGCGTTGTATAACGCCTCCAAAGCCTTTGTGCATGGCCTAACGCGCTCTGTGGCGGTGGATCATGGCCCTAACGTACGATGCAACGCCATTTGCCCCGGTTGGATTATGACAGCCATGTCTGATAGCGCATTTGCCGTTGCAAGCAACCCCGCTGCGGCGAAGCAGGATGCATTGGCTCGACACCCCACAGGGCGCTTTGGTACACCTGCAGATATCGCCAACATGGCACTGTGGCTAGCGGGTAGAGAATCACAATTTGTGACCGGCCAGTTGTTTACGGTAGATGGCGGTTTAACCGCCGCGTCACCGTTAAATCCCAGTTTGTTTTAATAATAGTCGAGGATTAGCGTATGGCTTCTTTAACCCAGTTAGAATTTGATGCAGCTGCATTAGGTTATACAGAAAACCCTTGTGAGTCTTGGTCTTTGGGCTCTCAGTGTTACATTGATAGTAAATACCAAACCATCGAAAAAGAGCATGTATTTGCCAAATGTTGGCAGTTTATTTGCCACGAAGAGGCACTGCAGCATGCCGGTGATTACGTGGCTCAAGACGTTGCAGGCCAGCCAATTTTAGTGGTACGTAACCAAGAAGGCGAACTACAAGCTTTTTACAATGTATGTAAACACCGTGGGCATTTGTTAGCCGAAGGGCAGGGCAACATGGCTAAAATCGTGTGTCCTTATCATTCATGGAATTATGACCTAAAAGGCCAGTTGTTAGCGGCGCCACGCTCCAAACTCATTGACAATTTTGAGGCCGAACAAGTGTGCCTTGATCAGGTTAAAGTGGAGGTGTTTTGTCACTTGGTGTTTGTCAATTTAGATGCTGGCGCTGCATCCTTGGCAAGTCAAACCGGTAATCTAGCGAGTGAGATTATGGCCTATGCACCGGACCTAAGCAGGCTAACTTATGCGACGCGTTTGTCGTATAAGATTAAGGCCAACTGGAAAGCGGTCACCGACAATTTTTTGGAGTGTTACCACTGCCCAGCGGCCCATAAAGACTTTGTTAGTTTGGTGGATATGCAAACCTATAAGGTTAAAACCCATGGCATTTACTCGAGCCACTTGGCTAAAGCTAAACTGACGGGCAACGCTGCTTACAATATTGATGACGCAGCGGTTATAGACCATGCGGTGTGGTATTTGTGGCCCAACATCGCGCTGATGCGATACCCAGGCCGAGGCAATTTTATGGTGTGGCGGTTCAGCCCAGCAGGTGCGGAAGAAACCTACGAAGAATTCGATATTTATTTTGAGACGGCGGATGTCACCGAGGCCGAACAAGAGGCGCTCAAGTTTATCGATGAGGTGTTACAGGTTGAGGACATTAATTTGGTAGAAAGTGTTCAGCGTGGCATGAACACGCCAGCGTTCCAGTCGGGCCGCATAATGGCTAACCCAGACGGCGAGCACGGCATGAGTGAGCATGCTGTGCATCATTTCCACGGTATGGTGTTAGCTGCCTACAAACAGGCCATTAAATAGTCAGGAACAACGATGAAACACGAAGTGACTTGTGTGGCGGTACTTGGCGCAGGTGTCATTGGCGCCAGCTGGACGGCTCTTTTCGCATGTGCGGGCTTGCGCGTTAAGGTATATGACCCCCTGGAGACGGCGGAAATAAATGTACGCTCTTACCTTGCTGACGCTGTGCCTATGTTGCGCCAATTAGGCATGAATGGGATTCAGGGGGAGATCAGCTTTTATACCAGTGCCAGTGAGGCGGTGGAAGGTTGCCAGTTTGTGCAAGAATGCGCACCAGAAAAAATTGCCACAAAACACCAGCTGTATGCGCAGATTGAAGATCACTTATTGCCTCACGCCATTGTGGCCTCGTCGGCCTCGGGGCTAATGGTCACCGAGATGCAGCAGGGCTGGCGTGACCCCTCTCGCTTTATATTAGGGCACCCATTTAACCCGCCGCACTTGATTCCGTTGGTGGAGTTGGTGGCGAATGATCAAACTGCGGCGGGTGTTTTGGAGTCTGCAGAGGCCTTTTATAAACAGGTGGGCAAGGTCACCATTAGGGTCAATCGTGAAGTGCCCGCCCATGTGGCCAACCGATTACAGGCCGCGTTATGGAAAGAAGCAATTCATCTGGTGTCTACGGGGGTGGCGTCAGTGGAAGACGTGGATAAGGCTGTTTGGGCTGGTCCGGGCTTGCGGTGGGCCGCAATGGGGCCGCACATGTTGTTTAATTTAGGTGCAGGTGAAGGCGGTATGGAAGAATTTTGCCGTCGCTATGCGGATAGCTTCCATCGTTGGTGGCATGATCTGGGTGATGTGCAGTTAGATGCGCAAACGATTGCCAAGCTTGTTGCGGGAGCCCAGCATGAAGCAGGTGGAAAGAATTTTGCGAAGCTGTCAAGCGAGCGCGATAGGCTGATCGTCAATATACTCAGCACCAACAAGGCGATACGGGAAGAGCCCTAAGCCTTCATAAGAATACGGTGTTTTTGCTTGCTCCAGTCGCGCTCTTTTTCGGTGGCACGTTTGTCGTGTAATTGTTTACCCTTGGCAAGGGCAATTTCACATTTAACACGATGCCCTTTCCAGTAGAGCGCCGTGGCCACAATGGTGTGGCCGGTTTGCGACGAGGAGGCAAATAGACGGGCAATTTCTTTTTTGTTGAGTAGCAACTTTCGCTCACGCCGCGGTTCGGCCACCACGTGGGTGCAAGCCGTCATTAACGGGGAGATGTGAGCACCCACTAAAAAGGCTTCGCCGCCTTTCATGTGTACGTAAGAGTCTGTGAGGTTGGCGCGGCCATCCCGGATGCTTTTGATTTCCCAGCCCGTGAGCACTAGGCCCGCTTCAATACGCTGATCCAAATGATATTCGAACTTCGCACGTTTATTGAGGGCGATGGTGCCGGTGGAGCTTTTTTTGGTTTTTGATTTCTTTGCCATGGGGCGCATTCTACATTAACTGGTATGGAGCTGCAGTGACAATTGCGGCTTTTAACCTTAATATGGGTGTTTTCCCAAGAGTAAAGTCTGTGGCCTCAATAAATCGTTCTGCCTTGGTAATGCATTCGGCGGCACAAATGTATGATCTAGTGAATGATGTGGAGCGTTACCCAGAGTTTTTGGACGGCTGCGCTGACGTCGATTTGATAGAATCTAGCCCCCAGCAAATGCTGGCTCGGCTGCATCTCAGCAAGGCCGGATTACGTTACCAGTTTGTGACCCGTAACCAGCTCACGCGTGACGCCTTGATTGAACTTGAGTTAGAGCAGGGGCCGTTTGACTACTTACGCGGCACGTGGGCATTTACTCCCTTGCGCGACGACGCCTGTAAGGTAGAAATGGCCTTGGAGTTTGGCGTCACAGGTTTAAAGGGCAAGGCTTTGGGAGGGTTGTTTAGTCCCATTGCTGGCAATATGGTTGATGCGTTTTGTAAACGTGCCGATATTATTTATAAGTGAGAAACACATGATCGATGTAGAGGTGGCATTCGCCTTACCAGACCAACAAAAAATTATTGCCTTACAGGTGCCAATAGGTACCAGTGTTTTTGATGCTGCGGTAATGTCGGGCATTAGTAGCCATTTTGAAGGTTTGCAGCTCGAAGGTACACCGATGGGTATTTTCGGTAAGGCCGTGAAAAACCCCCAAGCAGAGGAAATTAAACAAGGTCAACGCGTGGAAATTTATCGACCGTTGACCATAGACCCAAAAGTAGCTCGAGCTAATCGGGCGGCCAAAGCAGCGGCGAAAGCTAAAATAAAGTAGCTAAAACCCAAGTGGTTACTGCTCGATTGAGGTCACTAGGCCCTGTGTAAACACAACCCGTAGCTGACGTTCTTCATAGCGGCCGTCGCCATGGCGATACTGATACACGTAATCCCAGTGGTTGGGGTTGAAGGTATCCACTACCAGTGGTGTGCCCATTACATATTGGACTTGGCGTTGGGTGAGTCCTGGGCGTAATAGCTCCACCATTTCGTCGGTGAAGAGGTTGCCCTGTTGAATATCAATTTTGTGGACGCCCGGAAAACCTAAGCTGTCGATATTAGAGCAACCGCCTAGGAGCGCGATAAAAAGAGACGTGATAAGATAGCGTTTCATTAGCCAGGTCTGTTAGTTTGATAAGTAAGGCAGGATCATACCTGAATCCCCCAATAGTCTAAAGAGTGTAGCGAATACTATGGCGTCAGAAAGCCAAGAGTTGCGTAAAGCTGGGTTAAAAGTAACCTTGCCACGCGTGAAGATATATCAAATATTAGAACAAGCTACCGAAGGTGATCATTGGAGCGCCGAAGACATTTATAAGCTATTGATGTCGCAGGATGAGGATGTTGGTTTAGCCACGGTATACCGCGTGCTCACCCAGTTTGAAGCCGCTGGCTTGGTAGTGCGTCACCACTTTGAGGGTGGCAATTCAGTGTTTGAATTAGCCACAGAAGGCAGCCACGACCACATTGTTTGTATTAAGTCGGGTAAGATTAAAGAGTTTAATGATCCCGTGCTTAACCAGCGCCTGGAAGAAATTGCCAGTGAGTTGGGCTACGACCTTACTAGCCGAACCGTATACTTATATGGTGTCAGTAAGGACTAACTTACTGGCATAGTTAGTGTAGCTGGATGCCAGTGCCGAGCATCTCCTTGGCATGGGCTAAGGTTTGTTGCGTCAGTTTAACACCCCCCAACATACGTGCGATTTCTTGTACCCTCTGTTCTTCATCTAATGCCGCCACTTGAGTTTGAGTCGATTTTCCTTGGCTCGATTTGCTCACTTGTAAGTGGTGTTGTGCTTGGCTTGCGACTTGAGGTAGATGGGTGATGCACAAGAGTTGACACTCTTGCCCCAGTTGCGACAATAAGCGGCCTACGATCTCTGCAGTAGCGCCACCAATACCAACGTCTACTTCATCAAAAATAAGGCTGGGTGTGATGCTGGTGCTGGCAATAACGACCTGTATGGCCAAACTGATACGAGATAGCTCTCCGCCCGAAGCGATTTTGGATAACGGTTTGGCGCTTTGGCCTGGGTTGGTGCTGATGAGAATTTCGATATCGTCACGGCCCTGTGTCTGTAAACGTTCGTCGTCTTTGTTTTGAATGCTTAGCTCTAATCTGCAATGAGGCATAGCGAGCTGCTTTAGCTGCTTGCCGACGGCCAGTTCCAGCTTTTTAGCCGCTTTTTTGCGCGCTTCAGTTAAGGCTGTTGCGGCCTCGTCGTATTCCTTGGCTAAGTTGTCCTGTTGCGTGCGGATAGCGTCTAACTGGTCTTCTTGGTCTTGATTTTGCTGTAATTGGCGCTCTAGTGAATCAAGGTGTTCGGTGAGATCGGATGCTTGAATCTTGTGTTTGCGGGCCATGCTGTAAATTTGATCAAGGCGCATCTCCAGGGTTTGTAAGCGCGCTGGATCTTGGTCGAAACCCTGTAAAAAATTTTGTAGCTCGTATTGGCTCTCTTCTAACTGTATGGCAGCGTTGGCCAGCATGTCGGAGGCGGCGCTTAAGTGGGGGCTGTGTTGGCTGAAGCTTTGCAATTGCAGATGCCAGCGTTCAATGCAGGCTTTGGGGTCTTCGCCTAAGGCGTTGTCAGGCAAAAGGTTGCGCACTGTTTGTAGCAGTTGGTCTGCGTTGGCGCGTTGTTTATGCTCTTGCTCTAAGGCCAGTAACTCATTTTCTTGTAGGTTCAGTAGCTTGAGTTCGTCCACTTGATATTGCAATAGCTGCCGTTCTGCCTCAGACAGTTCTTGGCCGCCCGTTAAAGCGTTACTTTGGCGTTCCAATTCTTGCCATTGCTGGCTGATGGTCAGTACCGCGTTTTGTTGCTGCGGGTAATTGCCAAACGCGTCTAGTAATGCCTGGTGGCTGTCGCGGCCTAGCAAGTGCTGATGTTCGTGCTGACCGTGAATGTTGATCAGTTGTTTTCCCAGCTCTTTTAAGGCGGTGATATTAACTGGCTTGCCGTTGATGTAGCCGCGGGAGCGGCCATCTTGATTAATTATGCGCCGCAGAATGCAGGTGTCCGAATCTTCGGCCGCAACCAAATGCTTGGCGCACAGGTAGTCTTTTACTTGGGGTAGGTGGGTAAGGTCAAAAACGGCATGAATGTCTGCTCGTTCGGCGCCTTGGCGCACGCAACCCGATTCAGCTCTATCGCCTAAGGTTAACCCGAGCGCCCCCAAGAGTATTGATTTTCCAGCACCGGTTTCGCCACTTATAGCGGTCATGTTACGGCTAAAATCTAAATGTAAAAGGTCGACGAGGGCGTAATGATGAACAATGAGTTGCTGCAACATAAGGTCTATCCTGCGTAGTTTTTATACTGTAATTATAGCCAGTAGTGGTATTATGTCCAGTAGTTTTTTGAGAGCTTGGCTATATCTAGCTCCGCAGCTTTAAAAAAGCCTCATAATTGTTATAAAACTAGTGCCCTTTTGCTTGAATCGGTCCCGTGTGTCCCCATATAGATTGGCAGTCAAGCTACCTGTTCGAGAGGTTCTCTCTAATTTGTGTAGCGGAAGTAAAGTAACGGAGAAGTAAATGAGCGAGCAACAACGGCCTACCGACGTAGAACTAGACGGTAACACCGCAGAGAATCCAGCCACAGACGCACCTGCAGATGCAGATGCAGAAGTGTTAGAGGAAATTACAGTAGCGTCGGTGCAGGCCGAGCTTGAGGTGGCTTTGGCAAAAATTGAAGAGCAGCAGGCTGATGTATTGCGGGCTCAAGCCGACGTACAAAATATCCGCCGTCGCAGTGAGCAGGATGTCGCCAAGGCGCATAAATTTGGGCAAGAAAAGTTGATGACTGAGGTGGTTTCTCTGTTAGACAACTTGGGCCGTGCAGTAGAGGCAGGTAAAGCGGAACAGGCAACTGTTGAGGGTTTGCTAGAAGGCGTGGAAATGAGTCAGAAGATGCTCTTGGATGGCTTGAAAAAATTTAACGTTGAGCAACTTGACCCCCATGGCGAACCGTTTAACCCCGAATTACACGAAGCTATGACCGCCGTACCTAATCCAGACATGGAACCTAACACTGTGATGGAAGTGTTTCAGAAAGGGTATACCTTGAATAGCCGTTTAATTCGCCCGGCCATGGTGGTGGTTTCAAAAGCCTAGAAAAAATAAGGTTTTTTTACTTGAAGTTTGGGCAAACGTCCTTACATAAGAACACAAGCAAACGACGCCAAGCCTGGGGCCAGACAGAAGAGCCTAAGCCGCTAGCCTCGTTTGAGCAGAATTGAAATTAAAGTCCTTAAAGGACATAAAGTATTGGAGTTTATGATGGGAAAGATCATCGGTATTGACTTGGGCACCACCAACTCATGTGTATCAGTTTTAGATGGCGGCAGTGCCAAAGTAATCGAGAACGCCGAAGGCGATCGTACCACCCCATCCATCATCGCATTTGCGGATGATGGTGAAACCTTGGTGGGTCAGTCTGCTAAGCGTCAAGCGGTAACCAACCCAGTTAACACTTTGTTTGCGATCAAACGTTTGATTGGCCGTAAATTTAAAGACGACGTAGTACAAAAAGACATCAAAATGGTGCCTTACAAAATTGAAGCAGCTGACAACGGCGATGCTTGGGTTAACGTAAACGGTGAAGCTAAAGCACCACCACAAATTTCTGCCGAAATCTTGAAAAAGATGAAGAAGACTGCAGAAGACTACTTAGGCGAAAACATTTCAGAAGCGGTAATTACCGTACCTGCATACTTTAACGACTCGCAGCGTCAAGCCACTAAAGATGCTGGCCGTATTGCCGGTCTAGACGTTAAGCGTATTATCAACGAGCCAACTGCGGCGGCCTTGGCCTACGGTCTAGATAAGAGCCGTGGTGATTCTACCATTGCAGTATATGACCTTGGTGGTGGTACCTTCGATATCTCCATCATCGAAATTGCCGACGTAGATGGTGAGACTCAGTTTGAAGTGTTAGCTACTAACGGCGACACATTCCTAGGTGGTGAAGATTTCGATTTGCGTTTAATCGAATTTTTAGCCGCTGAATTTAAGAAAGATTCAGGCATCGACCTACATAACGACCCACTAGCCCTACAGCGTCTTAAGGAAGCTGCGGAAAAGGCTAAGGTTGAATTGTCTAGCTCTAGCCAAACCGATGTTAACTTGCCTTACATCACTGCAGACGCTACTGGTCCTAAGCACTTAAACGTTAAGATCTCCCGCGCTAAGTTGGAGTCGTTGGTTGAAGACTTGGTTTCTGGTACGTTGAAGCCATGTGCTCAAGCCCTTAAGGATGCAGACCTAGACGCGAGCGAAATCGACGAAGTGATTTTGGTAGGCGGTCAGAGCCGTATGCCGTTAGTGCAAGCCGAAGTGACCCAGTTCTTTGGTAAAGAGCCACGTAAAGACGTAAACCCAGATGAAGCTGTAGCCATGGGTGCGGCGATTCAAGGTGGTGTATTGGCTGGTGACGTCACTGACGTACTATTGTTAGACGTAACTCCACTTACCCTTGGTATTGAGACCATGGGTGGCGTGATGACGTCGGTGATCGACAAAAACACCACCATCCCAACCAAGAAGTCGCAAGTCTTCTCGACTGCGGATGACAACCAGGCCGCTGTGACTATTCACGTCTGCCAGGGCGAGCGTAAGCAAGCCACACAAAACAAATCGTTGGGCCGTTTTGACCTTAGCGACATTCCACCAGCACCACGTGGCATGCCACAAATTGAAGTGAGCTTCGACATCGATGCTAACGGTATCTTAAACGTGTCTGCTAAAGACAAAGGTACTGGCAAAGAGCAGTCCATCATCATCAAGGCCTCTTCTGGTTTGAGCGATGAAGAAATTGAACAAATGGTGCAAGATGCAGAGGCTAACGCTGCGGAAGACCAGAAGTTTGAAGAAATGGTACAGGCTCGTAACACGGCCGACGGCATGGTCCACTCAACTAAGAAGATGATTGAAGAAGCGGGTGATAAAGCGACAGACGAAGAGAAAACTGCCGTAACTACAGCGATTGAAGGCGTTGAAGAAGCGCTTAAGGGCGACGACAAAGAAGCCATCGAAGCCGCTACCGCAGCGTTGACTGAAGCCTCAGGTGTCATTGCTCAGAAGATGTACGCCGAAGATGCTGCTGCCCAAGGTGGCGAAGAAGCGCAAGGTGATGCGGGCGCAGACGATGCAGTTGATGCAGAGTTTGAAGAAGTAAAAGACGACGATAAAAAGTAAGCTTTATACGCCTGCTAGCGCCCCTTAACAGGGCGCGAAATTACAACGCGGGGCTTGGCCCTGCGTTCTTGTATCTGCTTCTCACAAGAAGAAGCTCAGTGGAATAATTATGTCTAAACGTGATTTTTACGAAGTTCTTGGTGTGGCCAAAGGGTCTGACAAGAAGGAAATTAAAAAGGCTTTTCGCCGTATGGCGATGAAGTTCCATCCCGACCGTAACCCCGATGACAAAGCCGCGGAAGAGAGCTTTAAGGAAGTTAACGAAGCTTACGAAATTTTGGCCGACGAGCAAAAGAAAGCGGCTTACGATCAGTATGGCCATGCGGGTGTTGACCCAAATTCCCGTGGTGGCGCCGGCGGCGCTGGTTTTGGCGACGTGTTTGGTGACATGTTTGGCGACATCTTTGGCGGTGGAGGCGGTGGTGGACGTTCAAGCGTGCAACGTGGGTCCGACTTACGTTACACCATGGACTTAGATCTAGAGCGAGCTGTACGTGGTGCCACCAAGGAAATCCGTATTCCAACTCAAGTTGAGTGTGGCCCTTGCGATGGTTCGGGCGCTAAACCGGGGACTAGCAGCAAGAGTTGTGGCACCTGTCATGGGCAAGGCCAAGTGCGTATGCAGCAAGGCTTTTTCTCGGTGCAGCAAACCTGCCCTACCTGTCATGGTAATGGCAAGGTCATCAGTGACCCTTGTGGTTCGTGTCACGGCGAAGGCCGTGTTCAAGAGTACAAAACCCTATCGGTTAAGATCCCGGCGGGTGTCGATACCGGCGACCGTATTCGTTTAACCGGAGAAGGTGAAGCCGGTGTTAACGGTGGGCCAAGCGGCGACCTTTATGTACAAGTGTCGGTGCGCGAGCATAAAATCTTTACCCGCGATGGTAAGAATCTCTATTGCGAAGTGCCTATTAGCTTTACCGATGCAGCGCTGGGCGGAGAGATAGAAGTACCGACCTTAGATGGCCGTGTTAAGCTAAAAATTCCAGAAGGTGCTCAGAGCGGCAAAATGTTCCGTTTGCGCGGCAAGGGTGTGACGCAGGTGCGTGGTGGTGGGCAAGGCGATCTTATGTGCCGTGTAGCCGTAGAAACACCAGTGCATTTAAGCAAAGAGCAAAAGGACTTATTGCGTAAGTTCCATGACACTATGGAAGCCAGTAAAGGTAAACATTCGCCGAAAAAGTCGTCTTGGTTTGATGGCGTTAAGAGCTTTTTTGAAGATACGTAGGTTGCGAGCAAAGCGCGGCAATTGATAGAGGTATAAGATGACACGAATTGCAGTAATGGGTGCCGCTGGGCGCATGGGAAAGGTTTTAATTGAGGCTGTGCATCAAGCTTCGGGCGTAACCCTAGGTGCTGCCATCGTGTCGCCTCGCAGTAGCTTGGTGGGCGCCGACGCTGGCGAACTGGCCGGGGTGGGTCAGTTAGGTGTTTGCCTTAGTAACTCCCTTGCGGAAGTGGCCAGCGACTTTGATGTGCTCATTGACTTCACCAACCCAGAACTATCGCTGGCTAATTTGCACGAGTGCGCAAGGCTTAACAAAGCCATGGTGATCGGTACTACTGGCCTAAGTGCTGAGCAAAAACAAATGCTGCTAGATGCGTCGCAAAAAGCGCCGGTGGTATTTGCGCCCAACATGAGCGTGGGCATTAACCTCTTGCTTGACATCCTTCACCGTGCCGCCAGTGTGTTGCAAGAAGGATATGACGTAGAAATTATCGAAACTCACCATCGTCATAAAGTAGACGCGCCCTCAGGTACCGCATTGCGTTTAGGCGAAGTGGTTGCCGATGCCATGGGCCGTAACCTAGAAGAGTGCGCAGTGTACGGCCGCAAAGGTATCACTGGGCCACGTAGCGCCACCGAAATAGGTTTTGAAACCATTCGTGCGGGCGATGTGGTGGGCGATCATACGGTGTTGTTTGCCAGCGAAGGCGAGCGCATTGAAATCACCCATAAAGCCAGTAGCCGCATGACCTTTGCTAAAGGTGCTGTGCGTGCGTGTGCATGGCTTGAAGGTCAGACCAATGGTTTGTATGACATGCAGGACGTGCTGGGTCTGAAGCATTAAGTGATCCACTTTGATGCACAGAATCTGCTAGACAAAAGGCCACGTTATTCTGTATAATTCCGTCAGTTCAAAGGCGCAATAATTTAGCTGCCGGTCATAGCATTTATAAAAAGCGGGGCGTGTCTAACACACCTCGCTTTTTTGCGACTAGAGACCGCACTTTTTGTACCTGAAGAAAACATTTACCCGCATTACGTACACACCTGAGGAGGCCCCCATTGACTACTCCCGCCATTCTGGCTTTAGAAGACGGCAGCATATTTAGAGGGGTTGCTATTGGCGCCACTGGCCAAAGCACGGGTGAGGTGGTGTTTAACACTTCCATGACCGGCTACCAAGAAATCCTTACGGATCCTTCGTACGCACATCAAATTGTTACCCTTACCTACCCACACATTGGCAACACTGGCACCAACTCGGAAGACGAAGAGTCTGCCCATATATGGTCAGCCGGCTTGGTGATTCGAGACTTGCCGTTAATGGCGAGCAACTGGCGTAACATTCAGCCCCTTGATGAATACCTTATTGCCAACAACGTGGTGGCCATTGCTGACATCGACACCCGCCGTCTTACGCGTATTTTGCGCGAAAAGGGCGCTCAATCTGGCTGCATTATGGCTGGTGACGATATAGACGAAGCTGCAGCACTTGCCGCCGCTAAGGGTTTTGCCGGCCTAAAAGGCATGGACCTTGCCAAGCAAGTGACGGTTGCAGAAGCTTACGATTGGACCGGCTCTACTTGGGACTTAGTGGCAGGCAACACAGAAAAGACCGACGGCCAGCTTAAGGTTGTAGCCTACGACTACGGTGTTAAGCGCAACATCCTACGTATGTTGGTAGAGCGTGGTTGTGATTTAACGGTTGTGCCTGCACAAACACCAGCCAAAGACGTATTGGCTATGAATCCAGACGGTGTGTTTTTGTCTAACGGTCCTGGTGACCCGGAGCCATGTGACTATGCCATCGCCAACATCAAACAAATTTTATCAACAGACACGCCGGTGTTTGGAATTTGCTTGGGCCATCAGCTACTGGCTTTGGCCTCAGGTGCTAAGACCGAGAAAATGAAGTTTGGTCACCACGGAGCTAACCACCCAGTACAAGATTTAGGCTCTAAAGTGGTGATGATCACCAGTCAAAACCACGGTTTTGCAGTTGCAGAAGACTCCATGCCAAACACCTTGCGGGCCACCCACAAGTCTTTGTTTGATGGTTCTTTACAAGGTATCGAACGTACCGATAAGCAGGCCTTTAGTTTTCAAGGCCACCCAGAAGCGAGCCCAGGCCCTCACGACGTGGCGCCATTGTTTGATCGTTTTATCGACACTATGGCTAGCAACAAAGCGAAAGCGCGTAAAGCGTAAGCCCCAGCAACAGACTATTGGATATCCGACATGCCTAAACGTTCCGACCTCGAAAGTATATTAATCCTTGGCGCTGGCCCTATCATCATTGGCCAAGCCTGTGAATTTGATTATTCAGGTGCACAAGCCTGTAAAGCCCTTCGTGAAGAAGGTTACCGTGTTATTTTGGTGAACTCTAACCCAGCCACCATCATGACCGACCCGAGCATGGCAGACGCCACTTACATTGAGCCTATTACTTGGCAAACAGTTGAGAAAATCATTGCCAAAGAGCGTCCTAGCGCGATTTTGCCAACCATGGGTGGTCAAACGGCATTAAACTGCGCCTTAGACCTTAACCGCATGGGTGTGCTGGAAAAGTACAATGTAGAAATGATTGGTGCCGACGCAGACACCATCGACAAAGCTGAAGATCGCAATCGTTTTGACAAAGCCATGAAGAACATTGGCCTAGAATGTCCGCGTGCAGAAATTGCCCATACTTTGGAAGAAGCCTTTGACGTGCAGTCACGTATTGGTTTTCCTGCCATCATTCGCCCGTCGTTCACCATGGGTGGTTCGGGTGGTGGTATCGCTTACAACCGCGAAGAGTTTGAAGAAATCTGTATCCGTGGTTTAGACCTTTCCCCCACCAGTGAGCTGTTAATCGACGAGTCACTGATTGGTTGGAAAGAGTATGAAATGGAAGTGGTGCGTGACACCAACGACAACTGCATTATCATTTGCTCCATTGAAAACTTTGATGCCATGGGTGTACACACCGGTGACTCCATTACCGTAGCGCCAGCACAAACCTTGACCGACAAAGAATACCAAATCATGCGTAACGCCTCGTTGGCGGTATTGCGTGAGATCGGTGTAGAAACAGGTGGTTCCAACGTACAATTTGGCGTTAACCCAGAAGACGGCCGCATGGTCGTGATTGAGATGAACCCGCGGGTATCTCGTTCATCTGCGTTAGCCTCTAAGGCCACAGGTTTCCCTATTGCCAAGGTAGCGGCTAAGTTGGCCATTGGTTATACGCTAGACGAATTGCAAAATGACATTACTGGCGGCGCAACCCCGGCTTCATTTGAGCCTGCTATCGACTATGTTGTGACTAAGATTCCTCGTTTTACGTTCGAGAAATTTGCCCAAGCCGATGACCGACTCACTACGCAGATGAAGTCAGTAGGCGAAGTGATGGCCATTGGCCGTACCTTCCAAGAGTCCCTACAAAAAGCCCTGCGTGGTTTAGAAACGGGTATCCATGGCTTAGACCCAATTCTCTCAGCTGATGAAGAAAATCCACGCAGCAAAGTTATTGCCGAGCTCAAGACGCCACGTGCAGATCGCATCCAATATGTGGGCGATGCCATGCGTATGGGCATGGACATGCAAGAGATCTACCAACACTCTGGTATCGACCCTTGGTTTTTAGTGCAGCTAGAAGACCTCATTAAAGAAGAAGCCAAGTTGGCCACCTTGGGTCTAGCAGACCTTAACTACGACATGGTCTATGGCCTCAAGCGTAAGGGTTTCTCCGACATCCGTTTAGCCACCTTGTTAGGCCTCACCGAAAAGGGCTTTCGCCAGCACCGTCAAAAGCTAGGTGTGCGTCCGGTATACAAGCGAGTTGATACCTGCGCCGCTGAGTTCGCTACGGATACGGCCTACATGTACTCGACCTATGAAGAAGAGTGCGAGTCACGCCCAAGTAACCGCGATAAGATCATGATCTTAGGTGGTGGGCCAAACCGCATCGGTCAAGGCATTGAGTTTGACTACTGTTGTGTTCATGCGGCGCTTACTATGCGTAATCAAGGTTACGAAACCATTATGGTTAACTGTAACCCAGAGACCGTATCGACCGATTACGACACGTCAGATCGTTTGTACTTTGAATCTGTGACGCTGGAAGATGTGTTAGAAATTGTGGCTATTGAACAGCCAAAAGGCGTTATTGTTCAATACGGCGGTCAAACTCCGCTGAAGTTGGCCGTAGACCTAGAGAATGCCGGCGTGCCTATTTTAGGTACCAGCCCTGAAGCCATTGACCGGGCCGAAGACCGTGAGCGTTTTCAGCAGATGATTCAGCGCCTAGGCTTGTTGCAGCCAGACAACGCGACTGTGCGTAGCCAAGAAGAAGCGGTACGTGCTGCAGAAAAAATTGGTTACCCGTTAGTGGTGCGCCCATCTTATGTGTTAGGTGGCCGGGCCATGGAAATCGTGCACAAAGAAGACGAACTAAAACGTTATATGAACGAAGCCGTACAGGTGTCTAACGACTCCCCAGTATTGCTAGACCGCTTTTTGAGCAACGCCATAGAAGTCGATATTGACGCGGTATGTGACGGCGAAGAGGTGGTGATTGGTGCCATCATGCAACACATTGAACAAGCCGGTGTTCACTCAGGCGACTCGGCGTGTTCCTTGCCGCCCTACGACTTGCCGCAAGACGTGCAAGACGCAATGCGTGATCAAGTTAAGCGTATGGCCTTAGAGCTGGGCGTGATTGGCTTAATGAACACCCAGTTGGCATGGCAAGACGGCGAAATTTACATCATCGAAGTTAACCCTCGTGCTTCGCGTACAGTGCCGTTTGTTTCTAAGTGTATTGGCGTGTCTTTGGCTGATATTGCAGCCCAAGTGATGGCGGGTAAGACGCTTGCAGAAGTGGGTTATACGCAAGAAATTATCCCTGGTTACTTTAATGTTAAGGAAGCGGTATTTCCATTCAACAAGTTCCCAGGTGTTGACCCTATTCTGAGTCCAGAAATGAAATCTACAGGTGAAGTGATGGGCATTGGTGACAGTTTTGCAGAAGCCTTTGCTAAGGCGCATATGGGTACTGGACAAGCCATGCCAGTGGCTGGCAAGGCATTTGTATCGGTACGCGAAGTGGATAAGCCAGCGTCGTTAAAGCTAGCAGCAGGGTTAATTAACCTTGGCTTCACCTTAGTGGCAACCAGTGGTACTCAAAAAACCTTAACCGATGCCGGCTTCGAATGTGAATTGGTTAACAAGGTGATGGAAGGTCGTCCTAATATTGTTGATAAAATCAAGAATGACGAGATCACTTTTGTTGTGAATACCACCGAAGGTCGCCAAGCGATTAACGACTCATCATTGATTCGTCGCTCGGCATTGCAGCATAAAGTAGCTTACTCTACGACCCTCACGGGTGGCCTGGCTGTGATGCAGGGTTTGGAGTTTGGCGAAGAAAAAGAAGTGCGTCGCTTGCAAGATATGCATGCCACGCTAACAGCGTAAGGAAACCAACATTATGGCGATTACTAAAGTCCCCATGACCGTACGTGGTGAGCAAATGTTACGTACGGAGCTAGTGGAATTAAAAACCGTAACGCGTCCGCGCATTATTCAAGACATTGCCACAGCCCGCGAGCATGGTGATTTGAAGGAAAATGCTGAGTACCATGCAGCACGTGAGCAGCAGAGCTTTTGTGAAGGTCGTATTCAAGAGGTTGAGGCTAAGTTGTCTTTGGTGCAGGTGATCGACGTGAGTCAGATAGCGCACACAGGTACGGTGATTTTTGGCACCACGGTGACTATTATTAACTTGGATACCGACGCAGAAAAGACCTACTGCATTGTTGGCGAAGACGAAGCGGATATAAAAGCCGGTAAAATTTCCTTAGGTTCACCCATTGCCCGTGCCTTAATTGGCAAAGAAGAAGGCGACGAAGTTAAGGTCACCACGCCCGGTGGTGTGGTGGACTTCGAAATCGCTGAGGTTCAGCACCTCGTTTAGAGGTTGATGTGACGCGCCAGACATCCTGACCTTCGTCAGGATGACGCTCTTGCGGTCAAGGTGGTGTCTGCAGTCTAGCGCTCTAGGTTAGACTTCTTAGGGTCGGCATCTGGGTTTCGTAAATAAATCAACGCCACGTTGCCAATGGATTGCACCAAAGTCGAGCCGCTTTGCTTAAGCATGTCGGCAATAAGCGCGCTTTTTACAGCCCGGTCACCCACCGAAAATTTCACTTTAATCAATTCATGATCAAATAACGCGCGCGCAATTTCTGCCATTACATTTTCTGAGAGGCCGTTACCTGCCACGGTCACCAACGGGTGGAGTGCATGGCCAATAGTGCGGAGTTGTTTTTGCTGTGATTGTGGTAGTTTCATGGGTGTCCAAAATAAAATGCGTGCTGAGCAGGGCGCCAAGGGTCGCGATGCTGTGTTAAACTTCCCCACATTATACCCGATGTATGGCGCCTACGCTTGTACGGCGTTCGAATTGTACTGACATTGATAACTATCATCAGAGATTCCCTTGGCTAGATCAAAAACCAGCAGCAATTGGCTCAAAGAGCACTTTGACGACCCCTATGTTAAGCAGTCCCAAAAGGACGGCTATCGCTCCAGAGCCAGCTACAAGCTGCTCGAAATGAGCAAAAAAGACCGCCTTATCAAGCCCGGTATGACCGTGGTGGACTTGGGCGCGGCGCCTGGCGGCTGGACCCAAGTGGCCATGCAGTTGGTCGGTGAAGAGGGCACTGTGGTGGCCTCTGATATTCTTGCTATGGATTCCATTGCTGATGTCACCTTTGTACAAGGCGACTTTACGGAGCAAGCCGTTTACGATCAAATCGTGGCTGCCCTAGGTGACCAAAAAGCAGACCTTGTAATTTCTGATATGGCCCCCAATATGAGTGGTAACCCCGCTATTGATCAGCCAAAATCGATGTACTTGGTGGAATTGGCTTTAGATATGGCCCGTAGTGTATTGAAACCCGGTGGTAGCTTTGTTGCCAAGGTGTTTCAGGGTGAAGGATTTGACGATTTATTAAAAGATACGCGTACCAGCTTCACTAGTGTACGGTCACGTAAACCCGATGCTTCACGCGGTCGCTCGCGGGAAGTTTATCAATTGGCCACCGGTTTTAAAGGGCAATAATTATTGCCCCAATACCGGCGCCAGCCTCGGTAAGAGGATTAGGAGTTTAGCACTTGAACAACATGACAAAAAATTTGGTTTTATGGCTCATCATTGCAGCAGTGCTGATAACGGTGTTTAACAACTTTAGCCAAGAAACCGCCCCCAATCGGGTGAGCTATTCCGATTTTGTGCATGCAGTACAGCGTGATCAAGTTAAAGACATCGAAGTTGACGGCATTATTATTACCGGCACTTATGGTAATGGCACCGAATTTGAAGTGGTACGCCCCGCCCTATCTGACCCCAAGCTGGTGGATGATTTAATTACTCATCAGGTGGGTATTGTGGGTAAGCAGCCCGAACAACAAAGTATTTTGGTGCAATTACTGGTAGCCAGTGCACCTATTCTCATCATTATTGTGGTGTTTATGTTCTTCATGCGTCAAATGCAAGGTGGTGCAGGCGGTAAAGGCGGCCCGATGTCGTTTGGCAAAAGCAAAGCGCGTTTGATGAGCGAAGATCAAATTAAAACCACCTTTGCCGACGTGGCAGGTATAGAAGAAGCCAAAGAAGACGTTGAAGAGTTAGTGGAGTTTCTGCGCGACCCGGGTAAATTTCAACGTTTAGGCGGTTATATCCCCCGCGGTGTATTAATGTCGGGCTCTCCAGGTACGGGTAAAACCTTATTGGCTAAAGCCATTGCCGGTGAAGCTAAGGTGCCGTTCTTTAGTATTTCTGGTTCCGATTTTGTAGAGATGTTTGTAGGTGTGGGTGCGTCACGTGTACGTGACATGTTTGAGCAAGCTAAGAAACAAGCACCGTGCATTATTTTCATCGACGAAATCGATGCTGTAGGTCGTCACCGTGGCGCAGGTATGGGTGGTGGTAACGATGAACGTGAGCAAACACTAAATCAGTTATTGGTGGAAATGGATGGTTTTGAAGGTAACGAAGGCATTATTGTTATTGCCGCTACCAACCGCCCAGACGTCCTTGATAACGCCTTATTGCGTCCAGGTCGTTTCGACCGCCAAGTTAACGTGCCCTTGCCAGATATTTTAGGTCGCGAGCAAATTCTTAATGTGCACCTTAAAAAGGTGCCTTTAGGTGACGGTGTAGTATCAAAACTGATTGCCCGCGGTACGCCAGGCTTCTCGGGTGCTGATCTGGCCAACTTGGTGAACGAAGCGGCGTTATTTACCGCGCGACTGAATAAGCGCACTGTGGGCATGGACGAGCTAGAAAAAGCCAAAGACAAGATCATGATGGGCGCAGAACGCAAATCAATGGTCATGTTGCCTCAGGAAAAGCTCAACACCGCCTTCCATGAAGCAGGTCACGCCATTGTCGGCCGTTTAGTGCCTGACCATGACCCAGTATACAAAGTAACCATCATTCCTCGTGGTCGCGCTTTGGGTGTGACCATGTTCTTGCCCGAGCAAGACCGCTATAGCTTGTCTCGCCAAGGTATTTTGAGCCAAATATGCAGCCTCTATGGTGGCCGTATTGCAGAGGAAATGACGCTAGGTAAGGACGGTGTAACCACCGGAGCATCTAACGATATTCAGCGCGCAACACAGCTGGCACGCAACATGGTGACTAAGTGGGGCTTGTCCAAAAAGCTAGGGCCGTTGTTGTATGAATCAGAAGACTCTGATCCGTTTAGCGGAGCGCCAGGCCAAGGTGCTAAGGGTTTTTCTGATGACACCACAGCTGCGATTGATGCAGAAATTAAAGATATCATTGAAGATTGTTACCAACGTGCGCACACCATTTTGCATGACAATCGCGATATTTTAGACGCCATGGCGGCAGCCTTGATGAAATATGAGACCATCGATTCGAGCCAGCTTGACCAGTTGCTTGCACGTGAAGAAGTGTCTGCGCCAGAAGGCTGGGATGAACAAGAGCGTAATAGTAGCGATGTCGACGGTGATGGCAATGCCAACACCGAACAAGCCCAAGCCCAAGCCACTGTTGCCGAGACTGACCTCGATGCCGACAACAGTGATGTGCCTGGTGCGGACGAAGCGCCGAGCTAAATGCAGTTTGCTTCGCAATGGCTCGATTTGAGCGAGCCTCATGTCATGGGTGTGGTTAATGTTACACCCGACTCCTTCTCTGATGGCGGCAGTTTGTTTGCCAGTCAGTCTTTGTGCCTAGATGCGGCCATGGTTCGAGCTCGAGCTATGGTGGCCCAAGGCGCAAGTTTCCTCGATATTGGTGGTGAGTCCACTCGCCCTGGCGCTGAACCCGTGTCGGCGCAGCAAGAGCTGGACCGAGTTATTCCTGTTATAGAAGCCATTAAAGCCTCCCTTGATGTGGTGGTGTCCATTGATACCAGTACCCCACAGGTGATGCTGGAGGCAGCAGCAGCGGGTGCTGGCCTCATTAACGATGTGCGTGCCCTAGGCCGCGATGGCGCTTTGTGTGCCGTCGCATCTACTGCCTTACCTGTCTGTCTTATGCACATGCAGGGCGACCCTAAAACCATGCAAGATAATCCAGGCTACGAGTCGGTGGTGCAGGATATTGGCGACTACTTTGAGCAGCGGATTAGCGAATGTGAACGGGCGGGCATTGCAGCACACAACATATTACTGGATCCGGGATTTGGTTTTGGCAAAAGCTTGGCGCATAATCTACAATTGTTGAAGCAGTTGCAAACCTTAGCCAACAAAGGTTTGCCCTTGCTGGTGGGCATGTCACGTAAGAGTATGATTGGCAATGTGCTTAATCGCCCCGTTGACGAGCGTTTACACGGCGGCCTAGCGGTCGCGGTTATGGCTTATGAGCGAGGCGCCCATATTGTACGGGTGCATGACGTGGGCCCTACGGTAGACGCATTGCGCATGGCCCATGCGGTCATCAATAGTATCTAAGTTTGCACGGTTAAAGCACTGTACTAGGAAAGTACATACAGAAGAACAAAGGAGCGCAGTATGAAATATTTTGGTACCGACGGTATTCGCGGTTGTTGTGGTGAGTACCCAATTACACCAGATTTTATGCTCAAGTTAGGCTGGGCGGTTGGCAAAGTATTTTCTGAGTCTGGCCGCAGTAAAATACTGATCGGCAAAGACACACGTATTTCGGGTTACATGTTCGAATCGGCCCTGCAGGCGGGCTTGTCGGCAGCTGGTGTTGACGTACGCTTGTTGGGTCCCATGCCTACCCCAGCGGTGGCCTACCTTACCCGCACCTTTCATGCTGAAGCGGGCATTGTGATTAGTGCTTCTCATAACGGCTACCAAGATAACGGCATCAAGTTTTTCTCAGCTAACGGTACTAAATTGGCCGATTCTGTAGAAGCGGCTATCGAAGATAAATTACAAGAGGCCATGCAGTGTGTGGCCCCAGAAGATTTAGGCCGTGCGCGCCGCATCGAGGATGCCGCAGGCCGTTATATTGAGTTTTGCAAAGGCACTGTAGGCCCCCATACCAACTTAAAAGGTATGAAAATTGTATTGGATTGCGCCCATGGCGCTACCTATCACATCGCGCCGAATGTATTGCGCGAACTCGGTGCCGACGTAAACAGTATTGGTATTGATCCCGATGGCCTCAATATCAACCAAGAATGTGGCTCAACCTCTATCACTATGCTACGCAAAGTGGTGCGTTTGCAAGAAGCTGATTTGGGTATAGCCCTAGACGGCGATGGCGACCGCGTGATCATGGTTGATCATATGGGTGAAGAAGTAGATGGCGATGAGCTGATGTTTATCATCGCCGCACACCAACAGCGTAACGGCCAGTTGGAAGGCGGGGTTGTGGGTACACAAATGAGTAATTTGGGTATGGAGTTAGGCCTTAAAGAGTTAGGTATCGACTTTGTCCGCGCCAAAGTGGGCGACCGCTACGTGATGCAGATGCTCAAAGAAAAAGGTTGGTTGTTGGGGGGTGAGTCATCTGGCCATTTAATTTGTCGCAACCTCACCACCACCGGTGACGGCATTGTGGCGGCTCTACAGGTGTTACAAGCCATGCAGTCGAGTCGAAAAACCTTGCATGAATTAAAAAGTCAGATGCAAAAGATGCCACAAAAGCTGATAAATTTACGCTTTGGTAATCGCGTAAATTTATCCGAATACCCTGCTATTGATACCTATGTGGATGCCATAGAAAAACGTATGCAAGGTCGGGGGCGTGTGTTACTGCGACCATCGGGTACAGAGCCAGTGGTTAGGGTCATGGTAGAAGGCGAGAACGTAGACTTAGTTAATCAGTATGCCCAAGAGTTGGCTCACGACGTTAAACAGGTTATCAGCTAATAAATTTGCTTCAATTGAGTGCCAAAACCCGTGAATACCTTGTTTAGCACCGCTAATTTGAGTATTATGGCGCGCTTAAATTGAATACCCTTGGTTTACCCACTTAATAGGTGAAGGCATGGCAAACATGATCGTTGCAGGCAACTGGAAGATGAACGCCAGCAAAAGTGCCGTAACCGAGCTTTTGTCGGGCCTAAAACAAGGTCTTGCTGGCGCCAGCGAAGCTGAATTGGTGGTTTTCCCTCCTTTTCCGTATTTAGCCCAAGTGCAACAAGAGTTAGTATCGACGTGTATTCGTATTGGTGTGCAAAATGTTAGTGCCGCACCCAAGGGCGCATATACTGGCGAAGTGTCGCTGGCCATGGCAGCAGAATTTGGTGTGACCTATGTATTAGTTGGCCACTCCGAGCGGCGTGCTTTGTTTGCTGAAGATGATGCCCAAGTCGCAGCTAAATATGTAGCCACACAAGCCGCTAGCCTGACGCCTATTTTGTGCGTAGGAGAAACCTTGGCACAACGTGAGCAAGGTGAGACATTGGCAGTAGTCAAGGCGCAAGTACAGGCCGTTATTGACGCCGCTGGTGCTGGTAGTTTTGCTAATGCAGTGATTGCCTATGAACCCGTTTGGGCCATTGGTACGGGTTTAACCGCCAGCCCAGCACAGGCTCAGGCAGTGCATCAGGCTATTCGAGAGCACGTGGCACAGGTTGCGCCAAGTGAAGCGGCAAGCCTCAAGATTTTATATGGTGGCAGTGTTACTGCGACTAGTGCTGCTGAGTTATTTGCTCAAGCAGACATCGACGGCGGCCTAGTAGGCGGCGCGTCTTTACAAGCAGAATCATTTTTGGCCATTGGCCAAGCGGCTCAATAAACGAGCAGAATCAGACGAAGCGAGAAGTTTAATGGAAGTAGCAATCTTAATTGTACATGTGTTGTTGGCGGTGGCCTTAATTGGTTTCATTATGATCCAGCAAGGTAAAGGCGCTGATGCAGGCGCTTCCTTTGGTGGCGGTGGCGCTTCACAAACAGTATTTGGTAGTAGTGGTTCGGGTAACTTCCTGAGCCGTACCACCGCAATTTTGGCAGCCGGTTTATTTGTAACCAGTTTTGCCTTGGCTATTTACGCCAAGCAACAAGCCAGCAGTATTTCTGATGCGGGTATTCCTGTTGTTGAACAAGTTGAAGTCGTTGAATCAGCTCTACCTGAGCTAGATTCTGCACTAGTGCCGACAGACAGCGATGTGCCAGTAGCAGAGTAAGTTGGTTGGCTGAGGCTGGCAACTTTAACACTTTAAATGCGGATGTGGCGGAATTGGTAGACGCGCCAGCTTGAGGGGCTGGTAACTTAGGTTGTGGGGGTTCAAGTCCCCCCATCCGCACCACTTAATATAAAGAGAGCTTTGATAGCGTAATGGTTATCAAGGCTCTTTTTTTTGCTGTAGATAACGGCCAGGTTTAAGTGTTAGCCCTCAATCCCGTTAGTCATAGCGCTGCCTTCGGCTAGCGCGTGGGGGGGATTGGCTATTAGCGCCATGCTTTCATCTGCAAAACCTATCCCTGCTTCAATATAGAAGTTAAACATACGATCGATACTGAACTCAGTCAATTCGTGTATTTGGTCTTCATAGTGCGCTATGGCCACTGTTTTTCCAATGTAATTGGCAGCCTGAAGCTGTTCTTGGATGTTTTTAATATCGGCGATGGAGGGTAGTGCAATTAACACTAGTTTTATTTGCGCCAAATCCATGTGTTGTTATAGGTCTGCATCTTCGGCATCGCCAAATAACGCGCGCACACCTTGCGCTTGTAGCAGCTTGGCCCTATCTTCATCGGCATCTAAACCATACACACGGTGACCCATCTTTTGTGCAAGAGCGGTGTATGTGCCTTTACCGACCCGGCCCATGCCAACGATTAATAATTCAGCGTCGTCAGGTAAGTTGAAGGTATCGTCGTAACCTCGATCCTTATCCTCAAAACGTGTAATGAAGTCCTTGAATAAGCCATAAATACGGTGCGAATAGCGATAGCTGACACTGGTGATAATAAAGCTGAATGACAGTGCTAAGGCCAATATCACCAGCCATTCATTACTTAACCAACCTAGGCTAATGCTCAAGGCCACAACAATAAGACCAAATGCGCTGTAATTGCCTAATAGTAGTGAGTTTAAATAAGACGTACGAGCACGTTGACCTAACAGGCCATGAAAATTAAACATGTAAAAACTTTTTATAGGGATGAGCAGGGCCAGTAAAGCCGAAATTTTTACTATCTCCACCATGGGCAGCGCAGTAAAGCCAACGAACTAAATAGCTCATAACCACCAAATGCCAAAAAGAAGCCAGCCAGAGGTAATAGCTCGTTGTGACCTACCTTGTCCAGAAGTCGCCCAATGGGTTTGCGCAGTAATACAAGCCCCAGCAATGCAAAGGCCCACACCGATGGCTGCTCACCTGTAGCCAGTATCATAAAGACAACGGCTACCACATCCTGCACCACCAAAATTCCAATAAAAAGTTTACCGTGGCGGGTTTTAATGTCGCCACTGCTTTCTAATACTTTCACCACGCAAACGGTGCTGCTGAAACTCAAAGCAAAACCTATTAAGGCAGCAGATTGCCAATTAAGGTCCATAAATTAGGCTTGTATTGGCACCTGCTTCGTACACAGATGCTTACTTCATATTATGCCTTGGAATAGCCCGCATAGCGCGTATTTTGTGCTTTTTAAAAGTTGATGTGTTTTACTGAGTGCCGATGTTCACGTTAAATTGAGGCCGTTATGCGTTATCTACATACAATGATTCGGGTTAGCAACCTGGAGCAGTCCCTCGCCTTTTGGTGTGGTCAATTGGGGTTGGTACAAACCAAGCGTAGCGACTATGAGTCGGGCCGCTTTAGTTTGATATTTCTAGCTGCGCCTGTGGACGCTGAAGCAGCGCAAACAAGCCAAGCGCCATTGTTGGAATTGACCTATAACTGGGATGCTGATGAGGATTTATCGACAGGCCGAAGTTGGGGGCATCTGGCTTATGAGGTGGATGATATCCACCGCCTTTGCCAGCATTTATTAGATGCGGGGGTGATTATTAATCGCCCACCTAGAGACGGCCGCATGGCATTTATTAAATCGCCTGATGGCGTGTCGATTGAATTGTTACAGGCTGGCGGTGCTGTGACTCCCTGTGAACCTTGGTTATCAATGGCCAATCAAGGCAGTTGGTAGGGTTTGCTGCTGATCGAGCAGGCTCGTTTAGATTCACTTTAAGTGATAATTAGTTATTAGGCTATCCTATAGCTGTGGCCTAAATTTTCATAATATTAACTTATATCAACATGGCCAAATCAAGGGTCTCTGCAATGGGCGTGATGACGCTCTAAATACTGTCTAAAACGAGTTTCTCTGTGGACGTACCCTCTAGCCAGGGTGGCATGGATAGGTAAAAATCAGTTTCGTGATCAAATTCTTCAATCGGGCGCCAAGTAATTTGGTTGTTATGTTGGCATACAAAATGCATAATCAAAACGTTGTTAATGGAGAGCGCGCCAACCTCGGCGTTAGATGTGTCGGTACAGGCTGAATTGCTGAACTTGCTAAAAGATTTGCAACAACAGCTTAATCTAACCTTGCTGTTTGTAAGTCATGATTTGGCCGTGGTTCGCCAAATGTGTGATCGGGTTATCGTTATGAAAGATGGCGAGGCATTAGAGCAAGGCGATAACGATGCCATCTTCGAACAGCCGCAACACCCGTACACACAACAGCTATTAAGTACCATGCCGGTTTTACCCAATGGCAGTGATAGCCAAGCACTTTTAAAAGCCCAGCAATTTCTGGGCTTTTTGTGTTCCACAGAGTTTAAAGCTCAAGTCCTAGTTTGTGCCCTTCGTAGATGGCTTGGCTAGCCTGGCGAGGGGCTACGCAGTCGCCAATGGTGTAGTAGGTTTTGCCTTGGTCTAGTAATGCGAGCTCTAAGTCATTAAAGGCGCGATTAGTGGTCGCTACTACAATGGCTGTGGCCTGTACTTGGGTTTGGCTTTGATCTAGAAGGCAGGTTATGGTGGCGCTGCCGGTTTGCCAGTTGCTAATCACCGACTCAGTCATAAATACCGCGCCCGATTGTTTGAGTTGGCGGCGCAACTCTATGTCGGCGGAGGTGCGGGTGAGTTCCTTGCCTATGTAGGCATCTGGCGTAACAATAGTGAGCTGGTGGCCTCGCTGAGCTAGATAGAGTGCGGTGCCTAAGCCGCGCCAGTTACCGCCTTCGTCGAGAATGATGAGGGCTTGGCCAAGCTTGGCTTCTTTTCGGAGTACGTCTTCCACACTGTAAACGTTATGGTCCAGCCCAGGTAGCGACTGGTTTCCGTCTCGCCACAACCATCGCTGACTGGCAGTGGGATCTGCCATTGAGCCTGTGGCAACAATGATGTCATCTGCGTCTAACTCACAAACATCTTCAGCGTCCATGTAGCTGTTGTAATTGATGGTTACGTCTAGCTGGTTTAATTGAGTCCTGTACCAGCTGAGTAATTCCGAAATTTGGCCCCGTCGTGGCGTGAGCCCGGCCAATCTAAATTGCCCACCAAGCTCGGGTGTGGCTTCATAAACGCTCACCTTGTGGCCTCGTTCGGCCAATACTCGGGCGCACTCTAATCCTGCGGGGCCGGCGCCGATGATGCTGATTTTTTTAGGCGTGCTGCTGGCGTGTATGTGCCAATCGTGCTCGCGGCCTACCCTGGGATTCACTAGGCAGGAAATCCAATAATCTCTCGAGCGCCGCCCCCAGCACATTTGGTTGCAGGAAATGCAGCCGCGTATATCGTCTTCACGTTGGGCCTGCGTTTTGCCAATCAATTGTGGATCGGCAATTTGGCCACGCACAATGGAAACTAAGTCGACTTCTTCGCTGGCGATGATGTAGTCGGCGTTTTCTGGTGTGCGAACATGGCTCTCGCAGGTGACGAGCGCGTGCGTTACGGCCTGTTTAACTGCAGCGGTTAAAGGCAGGCCTACTTTCTCTTCAAACACGAAGGTAGGCATGAGCTTGTCAAAGCCTAAGTAACCACCACTGCCGCAACTAACGTAGTCCATGTGCCGTGCTTGATCGTGATGTGCCACAATAGCAATTTTGTCCGCTAGGCTTAGGTCCGGACTGTGAGCGTCACCGTAACTAATAGCGAGGCCGATGATAAAATCGTTGCCACAGGCTGTGCGTATACCCTCCATAATACGGCTCCCAAAACGCAGGCGATTTTCTAGGCTGCCACCCCATTCGTCGGTGCGATGATTAGACCATGGAGTCCAAAATTGTTCGATCAGGGCGTGGTAGTTAGCAAACAGCTCGATGCCGTCAAAGCCTGCTTTCTGGCAGCGTATGGCGCTGTCGACAAAGCTTTGGATGAGCTCTTCAATTTGACCTGTAGACATGGCATGGCTGCCATCGGAGTCGTGGTAGGAAGGTTGGCCCGATGGCGACCAGTTAGGGCTAAATGATAGATCGGCGTCGCCGTGCTGACCAACGTGATAGAGCTGTTGAATCATCACCGTACCGAACGCCTTGCACTCGTCAACGAGCTGCTTGAAAGGTGCGATGACGGCGTCATCATTACTGAGAAAGTTGCCCCGCGTGAGTACCGCAGTGGCGTGTACGGGCATTGGCTCCACCACAATCATCGCGGCACCGCCTTGAGCTCGTTCTTTATAGTAGGCCCGGTGTTGGGCGTCAGGTAATCCAAGGTTGCTCATATTGGTGGTGTGGGCACCAAACACGCATCGATTTTTAAGCTGAGTGTGGCGCAACTGAATGGGTTGAAGCAAGTGCTGGCGCTTGGGTGACTGGTTAGTATGGGGCATGTGGTGGCCAAAATTGCAGGACTGAATACGCTGCACTCTACGATAAAACGCTGAGTCTGTGAATAGGTTCAAATTATATGCATTAATGTCATATAAATGCTTGACGGCAAACGATAAAATGAATAATATGTGCGCTCTTTGATGCGGGGTGGAGCAGCATGGTAGCTCGTCGGGCTCATAACCCGAAGGTCGTAGGTTCAAATCCTGCCCCCGCTACCAATTTTCAGGGAAGTGTTTTTAACATTTCCCTATGGCGGAAGTCATAAAGAAGTAGTTCAGGGGTTCGTTGTTTGGCAGCAAGCTAGCACACGAGACTGAATACATATAGTCAACAAAAAGCCCCTCTTTTGGGGCTTTTTGCGTTTTAGGATATTAAGATGGCAGGTGCAGCAGCACAAATTGAATCTTTAGTCGCGCCAGCGGTGGCGGCCTGTGGTTGTGATCTTTGGGGTATTGAATATTTATCTCAAGGTCGTCATACCACGTTGCGTGTGTATATTGACCATGCCAAAGGTATTGGTGTTGAGCAATGTGCCGACGTCAGTCGTCAAGTGGCAGCCGTTCTAGACGTTGAAGACCCGATTACCGGTGAGTATACCTTAGAGGTGTCATCGCCAGGTTTAGATAGGCCGTTGTTTAGTCTAGAGCAATATCAAGCAAGCGTGGGCGAGAAGGTGAGTTTGAAGTTGCGCTTGGCGTTTGATGGCCGTCGCCGTTTTAGCGGTTTGTTAAAGGGCATCGAAAGTGATGATGTGATTGTACAAATTGACGATGAAGAATACCTGTTGCCTTTTGATAGTATTGAGAAAGCCAATATCGTACCGCGCTTTTAAGCCGGTTTTATAAGTCCAAATTAAGTGAGAGCTTGAAATGAATAAAGATATTTTGTTGGTGGCCGAAGCCGTATCCAATGAGAAGGACGTGCCCAAGGATGTTATTTTTGAGGCCATCGAGTTAGCCTTGGCCACTGCCACACGCAAGCGTATTGACGAAGAAAGTGATATCCGTGTGTCTATTGACCGTAAAACTGGCGAAGCGACAACTACGCGCTGCTGGACTGTGGTAACCGATGAGGTGTACACCAACCCTGCTGCAGAATTAATTTTAGAAGATGCACAAGAAACGCGTCCAGAGCTACAGCTAGACGATGTGGTTGAAGAGGAAGTGCCCACGGAAGCCTTTGGCCGTATTGCTGCCCAAACGGCTAAGCAAGTAATCGTACAAAAGGTACGCGAAGCTGAACGCGCTAAGGTGGTGGAGCTATACCGCGATCGCATTGGCGAAATTATTAGTGGTAGTGTTAAGAAAGTAACCCGCGACAACGTGATTGTTGATTTGGGTAACAACGCCGAAGCATTGATGGCGCGCGATCAACTGATTGGTCGTGAAACCTTCCGTATGGGTGACCGAGTACGGGCTTTGCTAGATGAAGTTCGCACCGAAAGCCGCGGGCCGCAACTGTTTTTAAGCCGTACTAATCCTAAAATGTTGGTAGAGTTGTTTAAGATTGAGGTGCCAGAAATCTCTGAAGAAGTGATCGAAATTCGTGCCGCCGCTCGCGATCCAGGCTCACGTGCTAAAATTGCTGTGAAAACTAACGATGGCCGTATCGATCCAGTGGGCGCTTGTGTAGGTATGCGTGGCTCACGTGTGCAAGCCGTTACTGGTGAGTTAAACAATGAGCGCGTAGACATTGTGTTGTGGGACGATAACCCAGCTCAATTAGTTATTAACGCCATGGCACCAGCCGAAGTAAGTTCTATTGTTGTTGACGAAGACCGTCACGCAATGGATGTTGCTGTAAGCGATGAAAACTTAGCTATGGCTATTGGTCGTAATGGCCAAAACGTACGCCTTGCCTCTGAGCTGACTGGTTGGACCATCAATGTTATGTCAGAAGAAGATGCGGCATCCAAGCAAGAAGACGAAGTAGGCGGCGTGGTGCAGGTCTTTGTTGACGCCCTAGACATCGACGAAGAATTTGCTGAGATGTTGGTAGAAGAAGGCTTTGTAAGCCTTGAAGAAATCGCCTACGTACCGCTTGATGAAATGTTAGCCATCGATGGCTTGGACGAAGATATTGTTGAAGAGCTTCGTACCCGTGCCAAAGATAAGCTATTGAATCAAGCGCTAGCAGCAGAAGAGCAGCTAGACAACGCAGAGCCAGCACAAGATTTGTTAGAAATGGAAGGCATGGATAAGCATCTTGCATTTGTTTTCGCTAGTCGTGGCATTATCACCATGGAAGATTTGGCTGAGCAAGCGGTAGATGAAATTTCAGACATTGAAGACTTGAGCGACGAGAAAGCCGCAGAACTAATTATGACGGCCCGCGCCCCTTGGTTTGCTTAAACCACCGCTTGACCGATAGGAGAATATTATTATGACAGACCAAACTGTCAACACCCTAGCCGCAACGGTAGGTGTTCCCGCTGAGCGATTGTTGAGCCAGATGGAAGAAGCAGGCCTTACTCGTCGTGCAGCGACGGATGCCGTGTCGGATGATGAGCGTAAAACGCTTTTATCACACTTGCAAAAGTCTCACGGTGGCGAAGGCGACAACGTCGACGGCCCTAAAAAGATTACCTTGCGTCGTAAGACCACCAGCACCCTCAAAGTTGCGGGCACGGCTGGCAAGCGCACAGTTAATGTAGAAGTGCGCAAAAAGCGTACCTACGTTAAGACAGAAGAAACCGATCAGGCCGCTGTGATTGAAGCTGAAAAAGCACAATTAGCCGCCGCCCAAGCTGCAGCGCAAGCACAAGCTGCTGCGGATGCTAAGGCAGCAGCAGAAGCTGCTGCAGCTGCAACAGCAGCTAACGCCGCGGCTGATACTGCGGCGAAAGGCGCCGCAGATGATCAAGCTAAAGCCAAGGCCGCCGCTAACGCCGCTGCAGATAAGGCTGCAGCAAATGCTGAAGTGGCCCGTCAAAAAGCTGCAGAAGATGCCAAGAAGAAACCGGCACACCAAAAAACATTTACCTCTCCAGACAAGCCCCGTGGTGGTGCACCGGCTGGCAAAGGTAAAGGTAAAGGCAAAGGCCGTACTGCGGGTGGTCGTGATGATCGCAGCCGTGGTAAAAGCTCACGTAACAAAGGTAAGTTGGCCGCACCTAAGCGTACTGGTAATGGCGAACACGCTTTTGCAGTACCCACAGAAAAGGTGATTCAGGAAGTTAACGTACCGGAATCGATTACTGTTGCAGATCTAGCTTCGCGTATGAAAGTGAAGGCAGCTGAGGTCATTAAGGTCATGTTCAACATGGGCGCAATGGCCACCATCAACCAAGTGATTGACCAAGACACTGCCACCATCGTGGTTGAAGAAATGGGTCATACTGTGAAGTTGGTCATGGATGATGCGATTGAGACCGAAGTCGTAGAGAGCATCAACTACGAAGGCACCGAAATCGTTCGCGCTCCAGTGGTAACAGTAATGGGCCACGTAGACCATGGTAAAACATCGCTGCTAGATAGCATTCGTTCAACCAAGGTTGCGTCTGGCGAGTCGGGTGGTATTACCCAGCACATTGGTGCTTACCACGTAGAAACCGACAAAGGCATGGTGACCTTTTTAGATACTCCAGGACACGCCGCCTTTACCGCCATGCGTGCCCGTGGTGCGAAGGCCACAGACATTGTTATTTTGGTAGTGGCTGCAGACGATGGCGTAATGCCGCAGACCGAAGAAGCCGTACAGCATGCGAAAGCCGCTGGCGTACCTTTGATCGTTGCAGTCAATAAAATGGACAAAGAGGGTGCAGATCCGGATCGTGTGAAGACAGAATTGTCTAGCCGTGACGTTGTGCCAGAAGATTGGGGTGGTGTGACTCAGTTCCTACCCGTGTCAGCTAAGACCGGTGAAGGTATCGATGCCTTGGTTGATGCTGTATTGCTAGAAGCGGAAGTATTAGAGCTGACTGCAGTACCAGAAGCGCCAGCTAAAGGTGTGGTTGTTGAGGCTCGTCTTGATAAGGGGCGTGGTTCTGTAGCGACTATTTTGGTGCAAAATGGCACCTTGAAGAAAGGTGACATTGTGTTGGCAGGTCAGCAATTTGGCCGCGTACGCGCCATGCTAGACGAAAATGGCAAGCCAATTACCAGCGCTGGCCCATCTATCCCTGTAGAGATTTTAGGTTTAGGCGGCACGCCTGACTCAGGTGAAGATTTCGCCGTAGTGGCCGACGAAAAGAAAGCTCGCGAAGTAGCATTGTTCCGTCAAGGAAAGTACCGCGACGTGAAACTAGCTCGCCAGCAAGCCTCTAAGCTAGATGCCATGTTCGAAAACATGGGCAAGAACCAAGCTTCAGTATTGAACGTGGTACTTAAGACCGACGTACGTGGATCCTTAGAAGCCCTAACCAGCTCGCTTATGGATATCGGTACCGACGAAGTTAAGGTGCAGGTAGTGTCTAGTGGCGTAGGCGGTATTGCCGAGTCTGACGTTAACCTGGCCGTGGCGTCTAACGCTGTGATTTTTGGTTTTAATGTGCGTGCCGATACACCGGCTAAGGCCTTGATCGAAAAAGAAGGCATAGATTTACGTTACTACAGCGTAATCTACGACATCATTAACGATGTTAAAGCCGCTCTTTCCGGTATGTTGTCGCCTGAGTTGCGCGAATCCATTGTCGGTATTGCCGAAGTTCGCGAAGTCTTCCGTTCGCCTAAGTTGGGTCAAATTGCTGGCTGTATGGTGACCGAAGGTACCATGTTCCGTAGCAAGCCGATCCGCGTATTGCGTGACAACGTAGTGATCTACGAGGGTGAGCTAGAATCCTTACGTCGTCACAAAGACGCTGTGGCAGAAGTGCGTAACGGTATGGAGTGTGGTATCGGTGTGAAGAGCTACAACGACGTGCGTGTTGGCGACCAAATTGAAGTCTTCGACACGGTTGAAGTTGAGCGTAGCTTGTAAGGGCGCAGCAGACTATGGCACAAGAATATAGCCGCACCCAGCGTGTGGCAGACCAAATACAGCGTGAGCTAGCGGCCCTAATCCAACGTGAGGTGAAAGACCCTCGTGTTGGTATGGCTACTGTGAGTGCTGTCGAAGTATCCCGTGACCTTTCTCATGCTAAGGTGTTTGTTACCATTTTTAATGGTGGTGAAAACCAAGAAGAGATTCGTGAGTCGGTGAAGGTGCTTAATAATGCCTCAGGGTTTTTGCGCAGTAAGTTGGGTCAACGCATGAAATTGCGTATCGTCCCCACCTTGCGTTTTCACTTTGACGATAGTTTGTCGCGTGGTAATTACCTGAGTAACTTGATCGACGAAGCGCGGGCGTCAGACTCAGAGCTTGAGTCTGATGTTGACTACGGCACCGAGTAAATTTAGGTGGCAAAGCAACCCAAAGGCCGTGCAGTTAGCGGCATTCTGATTTTAGATAAGCCCACAGGCATGAGTTCAAATCATGCCTTGCAGCGGGTAAAACGTATGTTTGGAGCTCGTAAAGCGGGCCACACAGGTGCGTTGGACCCCCTTGCAACGGGCTTGCTACCCATCTGTTTAGGCGAAGCGACTAAGTTTAGCCAGTTTCTATTAGATTCAGACAAGCGTTACCAAACCACAGGTCAGCTAGGTGTGCGCACCGATTCTAGCGACGCCGACGGCAAGGTTGTGGAAACCAAAGCCTGTGATCATGTGACATTGGCCGACGTCGAAGCGCAGTTACCGCAATTTCGTGGTTTGATTAGCCAAGTACCCTCCATGTTTTCGGCCCTTAAGCGCCAAGGCCAGCCGTTGTATAAATTGGCTCGGGCGGGCAAAACCGTTGCAGTAAAACCACGCCAAGTGACTATTCACAATCTTGAGCTTATGAGCTTTGACGATAGCCAAGTGCGTATGGATATCACCTGCACTAAAGGCACTTATATTCGCAGTATTGTCGAAGATCTAGGCCTGGCGCTAGACTGCGGTGCTCATGTCGCGCAACTAAGGCGGCTGCAAGCGGGGCCTTTTGTGGCCGACCAAATGGTGACGTTAGAACAGTTGCAGGCTATGATCGACGATGCGACCAAGGACCAAGTGGTGGAAGAGGGTCAATGGCCAGATATTACGCCTGCGTTTGAAATCTTAGATAAGCTATTAATGCCAGCAGATACTGCCGTTTTAACATTAAATGCTGTACAATTAGCCGCCCACCAAATAGAGGCGTTGCAGCAGGGTAAGGTCGTAGACCATGCCACTGACTTCGCTGAATTGGATGTGGTACGAGCCTATGGCTCAACTGCTACCGACGCTGATGCCTTTATTGGCTTAGTAGAAGTGCAAGCAGGAGGTCGCTTAAAAGCTAAACGCTTAATGAGCACTTAGACCTTCATTTACGTTCCGCTGTAAATATGCACGGTGTGAACACTAACGATCCCCTAGCGGCCTTAATTGCCAGGCTAGAGGGCATATTAATTATTGGAGAATTACCATGGCTCTATCTGCCGTTGAAAAAGCTGCTATCGTAGCTGATTACCAAACTGCCGAAGGCGACACCGGTTCACCAGAAGTTCAAGTTGCATTGTTAACTGCGAACATTTTGGCACTACAAGGTCACTTCAAAGAGCATAACCATGATCACCACTCTCGTCGTGGTTTGATCCGTATGGTTAACCAGCGTCGTAAATTATTGGACTACTTAAACCGTAAAGATGCATCACGTTATGCAACTTTGATCGGACGTTTAGGCCTACGTCGTTAATCGCTGCTAATTAGCGATACTATATAGAGGCTGGGTAATCTTTGATTACTTGGCCTTTATTGTTTTTCCTGTAAGCAATAAGAGAGGGTCGGCCCGTACTCTTATTGGCTTGGTGGTTTAGGTAGTGTTGAGCCTATGCCGAGTTAATAAGTGTACTGGTGGATTAGATCGCTCGATTGATTGCAGTTCATTCAATTATGGAGATACATATGTCTATCATTACCAAAAAATTTCAGTACGGTGAACAAACCGTAACCCTAGAAACTGGCCGTATTGCACGTCAAGCTTCTGGTGCCGTATTAGTCACTATCGACGACGCAATCCAAGTATTGGTTGCTGTTGTAGGTGCTAAAACAGCTAAGCCTGATCAAGGTTTTTTTCCGCTTTCTGTACACTACCAAGAAAAGACTTACGCGGTGGGCAAAATTCCTGGTGGATTCTTTAAGCGTGAAGCGCGCCCTTCTGAAAAAGAAACCCTAACTAGCCGTTTAATCGATCGTCCAATTCGTCCATTGTTCCCTAAGGGTTTCATGAACGAAGTACAGGTTATTTGTACGGTTGTTTCTGCTGATAAAGCTAACGATCCAGATATCGCGGCTTTGATTGGTACTTCTGCTGCCCTGGCTATCTCTGGCATTCCTTTTGCTGGCCCAATTGGCGCAGCTCGTGTTGCTTACACAGACGAAGCTGGTTATACCCTTAACCCTAGTTTTGAAGCGCAAGAGACTTCCGACCTAGACATGGTTGTTGCCGGTACTGCTGATGCCGTATTGATGGTTGAATCAGAAGCTAAAGAGCTGAGCGAAGACGTTATGTTGGGTGCTGTTCTTTTTGCCCATGACGAAATGCAAGCCGTGGTTAACGCCATTAGCGAATTTGCTGCAGAAGCAGCCAAGCCTACTTGGGATTTGGTTGCCGTTGAAGAAGACACTGCCCTTAAGGCTGCTGTTACTGCTGAAGTGGGCACTGCTGTTGGCGACGCTTACCAAATTAGCGACAAGTTAGACCGTCAAGCACGTTTAGGTGAAGTTAAAGCACAGGCCGTTGCTGCATTGTGCACCGACGCAACCGATGCGCCTTCTAAGTCAGACGTGTTAGGTATGGTGAGCAAGCTAGAAAAGCATACTGTGCGTTCACGCGTAGTGGCAGGCGAGCCGCGTATCGACGGTCGTGATACTAAAACTGTTCGTGGTATCAATGTAGAAATTGGTACTTTGGCTAAGGCTCACGGTTCTTCTTTGTTCACTCGTGGTGAAACTCAGTCAATTGTTGTGGCTACATTAGGCACTAGCCGTGATCAACAGATCATCGACGCCCTTGAAGGTTCACGTAAAGATCCTTTCATGTTGCACTACAACTTCCCTAGCTACTCTGTAGGCGAAACTGGCCGTTTCATGGGCCCAGGCCGTCGTGAAATTGGTCATGGTCGTTTGGCTCGTCGTGGTATTCAAGCCATGTTGCCAAGCCAAGAAGAATTTCCATACACCATCCGTGTCGTATCAGAAATTACAGAATCTAACGGTTCTAGCTCTATGGCTTCTGTATGTGGTGCTTCCTTAGCATTGATGGACGCTGGTGTACCACTTAAGGCGCCTGTTGCCGGTATCGCTATGGGCCTGATCAAGGAAGACGAAGGTTTTGCTATCTTGACCGACATCTTAGGTGACGAAGATCACTTGGGCGACATGGACTTTAAGGTTGCGGGTTCTGCTGCGGGTATTACTGCCCTACAAATGGACATCAAAATCCAAGGCATTACCGAAGAGATTATGGAGATTGCGCTAGAGCAAGCGCACGAAGCGCGTATTCACATTCTTGACGAAATGAACAAGGTCATCGCTACTCCGCGTACTGAGTTGAACGACAACGCCCCAACCATGAAGACCATCAAGATCGACCAAGATAAGATCCGTGATGTGATTGGTAAAGGCGGCGCAACCATTCGTGGTTTGTGTGAAGAAACTGGCGCGTCTATCGACATCGAAGATGACGGTACTGTACGCGTATATGCAGACGACAAAGCCGCTGCAGAATTAGCCGAAGCTAAGATTCTAGAAATCACTGCCGAAGCTGAAGTAGGTGCTATCTACGAAGGTAAGGTTGAGCGTATCGTCGATTTTGGTGCTTTCATTAACATCTTGCCTGGCAAAGATGGTTTGTTACATATCTCACAGATCTCTAGCGAGCGCGTTGAGAAAGTAACTGATTACCTAGAAGAAGGTCAGGTGGTTAAGGTTAAGGTTTTAGACGTTGATGCCCGTGGCCGTATCAAGTTGTCTATGAAAGACATGGAAGCCTAATAAGGACGCCCGTCTCTGCCAAGGCGTAAGGCCAATAGCAGTCCATACGCGGTGTTAAAAAAAGCCCCTGCTTAGTCATAAGAAGGGGCTTTTTTATGCCTGGCGCGCTATTTTAATGTCGTTAATAGCTATATAATAGTCGCCTTTAGATTTATTGATTTGTTCTTTAATCTCACTCATAAAGGCTCTAAATTGACCCAAACGCAGCGCATCTCCCTCGTTAAGAAAAAGATTAAAATTGTCTTGTTAGAAGGCGTCCATCAAACTGCGGTAGCCGCGTTACATGCCGATGGTTTTGATAATATTCACTTCTACACCACAGCCTTACCTCAAGATGAGTTGGTGGCAGTGCTGGCAGATGCTCATTTTGTAGGCATTCGCTCTCGCACGCAGCTTACCCGTGAGGTGCTAGAGCAAGCGCCTAAACTGATGGCGGTAGGCTGTTTTTGTATTGGCACCAACCAGGTGGATCTAGGCGCTGCCCTAGAACTAGGGATTCCAGTGTTTAACGCACCTTACAGCAACACCCGTAGTGTGGCTGAGCTGGTGATTGCTCAAGCGGTATTGTTGTTGCGTGGTATCCCCGAAAAAAATGCCAAGGCTCATCGCGGTCAATGGCTTAAGTCGGCCCATCAATCCTACGAGGTGAGAGGTAAAAAGCTCGGTGTAATCGGTTATGGTTCCATTGGCTCTCAGCTGGGTATCATGGCAGAAGCCATGGGTATGGAAGTCATCTACTACGACCAAATTACTAAGCTGAGCATGGGCAACGCAAGGCCATGTGCCAGTTTGGCTGAGTTGTTGGGTCAAGCCGATGTGGTCACGCTACATGTGCCAGAAACACCAGCTACCCATTGTTTAATGGGGCCAAAACAATTTGCACAAATGAAAGAAAGTTCGATTCTAATCAATGCCTCTCGAGGTACGGTGGTCGATATTGATGCCTTGGCGAGCTGTTTGGGTAACGGCAAGTTGCTGGGCGCAGCTATTGATGTATTCCCGGTTGAACCGCGCTCAAATAATGACGAATTCATTTCGCCATTACGCGGCATCGATAATGTTTTACTCACCCCGCACATTGGCGGCTCCACCGTAGAGGCGCAAGCTAATATCGGTGTTGAAGTGGCCGACAAATTAATCCGTTATTGTGATAACGGCACTAGTCTTTCGGCGGTTAACTTCCCTGAAGTGTCGTTGCCCAACCACGAAAATGCCCATCGGTTGTTGCATATCCATACCAACATACCGGGTGTTTTGTCGCAGATTAACAATGTATTTTCAGAAAACAGTATCAATATTTCTGGCCAGTACCTCAATACCAATGAGAAAGTCGGCTACGTAGTAATCGATGTTGATGCCAACTGTTCAGAACTGGCACTGTCGAAGTTGAAGCAGGTTAACGGTACCATTAGTTGTCGAGTACTGTTTTAAGCGCTAAGGCTCTTAACGCCTGCGCTAGTGCCTAGTAACAATAGGTCGGCGGGGCGTTGAGCAAACAAACCGTTAGTTACCACCCCAGTGATTTGATTGATTTGTTGTTCTAGGCCTTTAGGGTCAATAATATCCATACCATAAACGTCTAAAATTAAGTTGCCGTTGTCGGTAATGAAATCCTGACGCCATACGGGCTCACCACCCAACCCCACCAGCTTACGAGCTACATAGCTACGCGCCATAGGAATCACTTCTATGGGTAGTGGGAAGTCGCCCAGCACATCAACTAGTTTAGACTCATCGGCAATGCAGACAAAGGTTTCAGCCACCGCTGCAACAATTTTTTCCCGCGTCAACGCACCGCCACCGCCTTTAATGAGGTTTAAGTGGGCGTCACTTTCGTCTGCACCGTCCACATAAAAGCTCATGTGGGGCACGGCATTGAGTTCCAATACGTTGATGCCATGGCTTTTGAGACGCTCAGCGGTGGCTTCAGAGCTGGCCACGGCAGCGTCAAAGGTATGTTTGATGTTGGCTAGCGCGTCAATAAAACAGTTTGCAGTGGAACCCGTACCGACACCGACAATAGAGTCTTTATTAAGGTGTGGTGCAATGTGGTCTACAGCCGCTTGGGCTACGGCTTGCTTTAACTGGTTTTGGTTCATAATGACGTCATCGTTTGGCAGGAAAAATGAGATTATACAGGATTTAGCGGCTCATCATGTAGACGCTCGTGGCTTGAGCCATTAATATAATCAGTTCTTTCTAATGCTGCGCCCAAGCGCAGTAAATTACAGCAGATACCTAAATGCCTCATCGTTATATCAAAAAAATACTCGCCGCCAATGTGTACGACGTGGCCGTGGAAACGCCGGTAGAATCTGCCCGTGGGTTGTCCACCCGCTTGGGTAACAATATCTTGATTAAGCGAGAGGATTTGCAGCCTGTATTTTCCTTTAAAATTCGTGGCGCTTATAACTGTATTTCACAATTGACGCACGCTCAACGTGCGTGCGGTGTGGTTGCAGCGTCGGCCGGTAATCATGCCCAGGGCGTAGCCATGTCGGCCAAGCATTTGGGTATTAAAGCCACCATTGTGATGCCCAAAACCACACCAGACATCAAAGTTAATTCGGTGAAAGCATTAGGTGGCAAAGTCATTTTGTTTGGCGACTCCTTTGCCGAAGCCTATGCCCATTCGTTGCAGATGGTGGCGGATAAGGGTTTGGTTTATATTCACCCGTTTGATGACGAAAATGTGATCGCTGGCCAAGGCACCGTGGCGGTTGAACTGTTACGCCAAATCCGCGGCAACATTGATGCTGTGTTTGTGCCTGTGGGTGGTGGTGGCCTCATTGCTGGCATTGCCGTGTATATTAAATACTTACGCCCAGATATTAAGGTCATTGGTGTCGAGCCAGAAGACTCCTGCTGCCTTAAGGCTGCGCTGGATGCTGGCGAGCGGGTGGTGTTACCAGAAGTGGGTATTTTTGCCGAAGGTGTGGCAGTGGCCCAAATTGGCGAACTCACCTTTGAGCTCGCACAAAAGTACGTGGATGAGGTCATCACCGTGACCACTGACGAACTGTGTGCGGCGATTAAAGACGTGTACGACGACACTCGTGCTATCACTGAGCCCGCCGGGGCCTGTGCACTAGCCGGTCTAAAAAAATATGTGCAGCGTGAGCAAACGCAAGATCAAACGTTGGTGGCGGTCGCCAGTGGTGCCAATGTTAACTTTGATCGTTTGCGCCATGTCGCTGAACGTGCCGAAATTGGTGAGGGGCGTGAGGCGCTTATTGCGGCTCAAATTCCAGAGCAACCCGGCAGTTTTAAGCGTTTTTGTAAGGCACTAGGTGAGCGCAATATTACCGAATTTAATTACCGCTACGCTGACGATGAACAAGCGCAAGTATTTGTAGGTGTACAGTTGAAAACCGATGACGGTGGCCGGGAGCAGTTATTACAAGAGCTGCAGCAGCACGACATTCCGGCCTTAGATCTAAGCGACAACGAAATGGCCAAAACCCACATTCGCTACATGGTGGGTGGGCACGCCAAGGTAGACAGTGAAGTGGTTTATCGCTTTACCTTTCCTGAGCGGCCTGGGGCCTTATTGAAGTTTCTTAATAAATTGGGCCAGCCTTGGAATATATCCATGTTTCATTACCGCAACCACGGTTCTGCCTTTGGTCGGGTGTTGGTGGCTATGCAAGTGCCCGACGCTGATAAGTCGAAGCTTGAGGGTTACTTACATGAGCTAGGTTATGCCTTCCATGAAGAAACGCAGAATCCAGCGTATCAGTTGTTTTTAAGCCCCCAGCCTTAAGCGTCTAGCTATTAAGGCTGGTTTTGGGTAGGTTGATTTCTACGCACAAGCCACCCTCTTTGCGATTGCGGGCGCTAATGTTGCCCCCTTGGGCGCGAATGGCTTGTTCAGCAATAGCCATGCCAATGCCGTAACCGCCGCTTTGTTGGTTGCGGCTGGCTTCCACCCGATAGAAGGGTTCAAACAGGTGGCTTAATGACGCTTCGGGTACGCCGTCACCTTCATCCTCAATACGAATCATAACGCTATCTTTGTGCTCGTCCACCTGCAAGTACACACGGCCCTGCTCTGGGGTGTAGCGCAGGGCGTTGCGCAAAATATTTTCTACGGCCCGCGACACTAACTCTTGTTGACCTACCACTGAGACCTGCTTCGGTTGGCTTAGGTCTACTTGGTCTTTTGACTGGGCTTCAAATTGTGCATCTTGGGTGAGCTTGCACAGCAATTGGCTGAGGTCATAGGCTTCTATGGTTGGGCCCTGTTCATTTTGTTCTAAGCGCAACAAGGTCAGCACTTGGTCGATGAGCTGGTTCATACGGCCAATTTCGCGGTCAATACGGTGTAACGATTGATGTTCAGTGTCGGGCAATTTGCGCGCTAATAATTCCAGCGCAATCTGTTGGCGAGCTAGTGGGGTGCGTAATTCGTGGGAGATGTCTCGAAATAAGCGTTGTTGGTTGCTCACCAGTAAGCTGATGCGTTCGGCCATGTGGTTAAAGGCTAGGCCAACTTCGTCAATCTCATCTTTGCGACAACCCACAAGTTTGGGTAAGCGCGTGTCTAAGTTGCCACGGGCAAATGAATCGGTGGCCTGTTTGAGCTTGCGTAGTGGGTTGGTAATGCGCCAGGTGACAAATGCAGTCAGCAGGGCCACGATCACCAAGGCGGTGAGCAACTGTAGCATAGGCAAGTGTTTGAACCAGGCCGGGTAGGGTCCGCGGTTGTCACGATAAGCCACAAACGTGTAAGTGTGACCACTGGTGCTGGAGATACGGTAGGGTTGAAAGCCGCGCAAATGACGTTGTGACAGGCGGTTTTGGGTCAGGGGAAGGGTGAATTCAAGCCAGTTTTTGGGTAAATTTGCGCGGCTGATGGGGCGGTGCTGGGAGTCGAGCATAAAGCCCTTAACGTCAAATTCTTGGTCAATATGGCGTAGGTGGGCGGTTAAGGCTCGAGTGCCCTTGCGCTCATAGATATTCGCTGCTTGAATGCCTAAGTGAATTACCTTTTGGTATTGGTCTTCATCGCGCTCGTTAACAATGATCTCGGATAAGGTGGCCACAGAGAAAATGGCGGCAATGAGCGTGAGCCAGAAGAAAAAGAAAATTTTCCAATACAGGCTACGAAACATCAGAGGCCACTTAATCATGGATGACATATTGATATCCTACACCACGTATGGTTTTAATGCGCGCATCGTCGTTATCAAACGGGCCCAACTTGCGACGTAGGTTGCTCATGTGCATGTCCACACTGCGGTCATATAGGGTGAGTTTGCGGCCTAATGCGGTTTCCGTCAGCTCCTCTTTGCTTAATACGCGGCCGGCATGTTCGAGTAGGCTAGCGAGCAGATTAAATTCGGTACTGGTTAGGTCGAGCGCCTCACCGTCTTTAGAGGCAATGCGAGTATTATGGTTAAGCTCAACGTCTTCGCGCACCATGACCTGGCGACTGCCTGTGGTTTGCATGCCCGCCTTGTCCATGTCTACACGACGCAATATGGCGCGAATCCGGGCAATGATTTCTCTTGGGTTGCAGGGTTTAGGAAGGTAGTCATCGGCACCCATTTCAAAACCCAGAATACGGTCGACTTCGTCGCTGCGGGCGGTGAGCATCAGCACCGGCGTTTTGTGGTTCATGCGAAATTGTTTGAGCAGGTCCAGACCATTCATTTTGGGCATCATAATATCGAGCACCAAGGCATCGTAGTTGCCGCTTAAGGCCATGTTTAGGCCTTGCTCGCCGTCGAAGGCTTGGTCTACGTCAAAATTCTCTAGGGCCAAAAATTCGCTCAAAAGTTCGTTTAACTCTTGGTCATCTTCAATTAATAAAATTCGTTTCGTCATGCGCGCTAGATCTCTATATCGATTTGCCACTGGGGCTTATCAAATAATATATAGCAGCGATTGTGCCACAATTAGCGCTGGAGTATGGCGGGAGAGAGAGGTTTTTACAGATTTTTACAGGGCAATAAAACAAGGACTCCCCAAGGTGTCGGTTCCAATGGTTGCCCTGAACCCGGAGGTTCAAGGTGGGCGCTCCTGATTAGGCGGAAGGCGTTCCGACAAGCGGACGTGCACAGAGCATAAGCGAGAAGCGCCCTATATAAGTAAATCGGCTCAAGGACGTTATCGAATGCCGGGCACCACAGGGAGTCTTACGGCAAGTATATGCTTGTGTTTTCAATAATGGAACAAAAAGTGTGTAAATAGATTGTTAATCTAATGCGCTAATCAGGCGCTGATCCAGTTGTTGCATGGCAATTTCTAAGGTTTGCAATTGTGCTTTACAATCGAGTAGCTCGGCACTCATATTGAGCCCCGCCATCACTGCCATACGTTCTAAACCCATGACTCGACCCGAGGCTTTAATGTCGCGTAGTTTTAAATCCAAATTGGTGGCGGCTTGTTTGAGGGCCGCCTCTTTGCCCGCCGGGCAAGTCAGGGTGTAGTGTTGCTCTAAGATGGATACTTGTACCGCTTGTGACTTATTCATAGTCGGGCTCCTGTGCCGAGTCAAACAAACCAATCAAGTGGGTTAAGTCTGCTTCTATGGCCTGCTGCACCTGTTGTTGGCCGACTTGATCGTGAGTTTGCGCAAGCGTATCGGCGGCTTGTTGTTGCTGTGCCAGTTGCTGCTCTAGCTCGGCAATACGTGCTTGTAGCTGAGTGTGGCTTAGTTGCAGTTGATGATGCTGGGTTAGCAGCTGGTCAGTATGGTGCACCACTGAATTGATAGTCGACATGATGGCCTGCGTCGGAGAAGTTAAGGCTACTAATTTTATAGTAAATTACGCCCCTGTCTAGTTACCCTCTGCAAAAGCCTAGAGAATGCCGTTATCTCAGGTATAATGGCTGCCATATTCAACCTATTTATTAGCATCGTGAGCGACATCAATGACCGATACAACGCCCCAGATAAACTATATATTTGATGATTTTGCCGACATGTTTGTCGAGCTCGGCGCCTTTGGTACGCCCTCGGAATTACACGGCTTGCTGACCGGACAACTGGCCGCTGGCATTCGTGCCGACGCCGAAGCCTGGCTCGCCATGGTGGTGGCCCATTTAGATGTGCAAGAGCTGGAAGATGATGATGACAAAGCCGAGTTAGTGGGTTTGTACGACATTGCCTTAGAGCAGCTGCAACAGGCCGACTTTGGTTTTCAGTTGTTATTGCCAGAAGATGACACTGAGCTAGCCGCTAGAACTGAATCCTTGGGGGCTTGGTGTAGCGGCTTCTTGGGCGGTTTTGGCTTAGGTTTTGATCGGACTAAACAGAAACTGTCGAGCGAAATTACCGACACCATGGAAGATTTGGCCAATATCGCTCAAGTGTCTTTTGATGCCGATGACAACGATGAAGATGAAGCCCCAGATAGTGCAGAAACCAGTTACATTGAATTGGTAGAATATGTGCGCTTGGCCGCGATGATGGTGTTTGCTGAGTTCAATTTAGCGGCCGACGAACAGCTACATACGCAACCCAGTCAACTGCACTAAAGGCACGCACTATGCTTAAACTACCCAGCGCTGAATATACCCAACGTCGACAACAATTGCTGGCCCAATTGCCCGTAGGTGCCGTTGTGTTGATTCAAGCCGCGGCGAGCCAAATCCGTAATGGTGATGTGGAGCAAGACTACCGTCAAAACAGCAACTTTCAATACCTATGTGGTTTTCTAGAGTCAGACGCGGTATTGGTGCTTAGCAACCATGCTACGGGCCCTGTCAGCAGCGTATTTTGCCGCAGTAAAGATAAGTTACAAGAAATTTGGCATGGCCGCCGCTTAGGTGTAGAGGCCGCGCCGGGGGCGCTCAACATAGATCAAGCCTTTGCCATTGATAGCTTGGCTGAAAAGTTGCTTGAATTATTAGATGGCGCCAGCCAAATGCTTTATTGTTTTAGTCGCGAAGATACGCAGCAGTTAGTGCAGCACAGTTTGCAGCAGTTGCGTGCGCTCAGTCGCCAGGGCAAACAATGCCCCACTTACTTGGCCGATTTAGACCCGTTGCTCGACGCGATGCGCTTGCTTAAGTCGGCTGCTGAAGTGGCCCAAATGCAGGCCGCTTGCGACATTAGCGTGACCGCCCATAAGCGGGCCATGAGCGTGTGCAAGGTAGGCATGAACGAATATCACCTGGCGGCAGAAGTACATCATCAGTTTGCCGTGCAAGGCAGTGCACGTGTGGCTTATGGGTCTATTGTTGCCGGCGGTGATAATGCCTGTATTTTGCACTACACCAATAACGACCAACCCTTGCAAGACAGTGATCTAGTGCTCATTGATGCAGGCTGTGAATTGGACCATTATGCCGCGGATATTACCCGCACCTTCCCCGTCAACGGCCGCTTTACTGCGCCACAAAAGGCCATTTATGAGCTGGTGTTAGCGGCGCATCAAGCCGCCTTAGGAGTGATTAAACCAGGCGCGCCGTTTAGCGCAATGCAGGATGCTGCAGTGGCGGTAATGACCCAAGGGCTACTGGATTTGGGGCTGTTAGAAGGCACTCTTGAAAACAACATAGACGAGCAAAGCTATCGCCAATACTACATGCACAACATTGGCCACTGGTTAGGTATGGATGTGCATGATGTTGGCATATATAAAATTGACGGTGAATCGCGACCGTTAGAAGTGGGTATGGTGACCACCGTTGAGCCGGGCCTCTACATTGATCCTGAAGATGAAACCATTGACCCGCAGTGGCGGGGCATTGGTGTGCGTATTGAAGACAATATTTTAGTCACGTCAGACGGCTACCTTAACTTAACCCAGGCCTTGCCCGTGAGCGTGGCCGACATTGAAGCGCTGATGGCCTCCGCATGACTGCAAACCAAGGCTACGACATAGTGATTGTAGGTGGTGGCTTAGTCGGCGCGAGCTTGTGTTTGGCGGTGGCTGGTATTGCTCAAACCTATGGCTTAAAAATTGCTATATTGGACGCCGCTAAGATTGAAGACACAACCCCTACAGCTGGTGGTGTGTTGGATGGCCGAGCGACGGCATTAGCATACGGCAGTCGCAATTTATTACACAGCATTGGTTTGTGGCAGCACCTGAGTGAACATGCGCAAGCCATTAGTGATATTCAGGTCAGCGATCAAGGCCAGCCATGGAAGAGCGATATGTGCGCTAGCGACATGCAGCGTGAAGCCTTAGGTTACGTCATTCAAAATCAAGCCTTAGGGCATGTTTTTCTGCAACAAATACAGCAACGCTGTAGTGGGTTTGTGGATTTGATCGATCAAGCCCAAGTGGTGTCGATCGACAACGCGCGCCAGCACAGTCAACTGGTGTACCAACGTCAAACGGATGGCGATGCAGCGCCGCCAATCACCCTCACCGCTGAGCTAATTGTTATGGCCGATGGTGGCCGCTCTCAATTACGCCAGCAGTTGGGCATGTTTGACCGGGTCCATAGTTATAATCAAGTGGCCTTGGTGGCTAACCTTGAGTTAGAGCAACCGCACCAAGGTTTGGCATGCGAACGATTTACCGCATCCGGCCCCGTGGCGTTATTACCCTTGATTGATCACATGGGCGGCCCAGACAGTCATCACCGGGTCGCCTTGGTGTGGACTCAGCCCTTAGCGCGACAGCAACAACTAGAGCAGATGAGCGATACAGATCTGTTGCAAGAAATTCAGCAGCAGGTGGGTTATCCAATGGGCGAATTACGTGCCATTGGCGATCGCCAGGTGTATCCCTTAAGTATGAGCGTTGCTCAAGAGCAGGCGCGTCAGGGCATTGCAGTCATTGGTAACGCCGCTCACACCTTGCACCCCATCGCCGGGCAGGGTTTCAACCTGGCTTTGCGAGGCAGCTTTGCTCTGGCCGAAACCATTTTAAGAGCCTGTAAAAGTGGCTTGCCGTTAGGCGATTTAGCCAACCTCAATCAGTTTGTTGAGGCCAGTCAATGGGATCAAAAGCGGGTCATTGGCGCGAGTGATAAAGTCATGAAGTTGTTTTCTAGTCGCAAGCCTCACTATTCCATAGTGCGCCAGTTAGGCTTGCTGTCCATGCAACAAGTGTCGTTGGTGAAAACGGTGTTTACCCGCGCGGCCATGGGACTTGATGTGCCCTTAGCACAAGTGCTGCCTCTGCCGGTTGCTAAGGTGACTCCCGAGCGTGTGATATGAGCCATTTCGACATCATAGTCGTGGGCGCTGGCATGGTTGGGGCTAGCCTTACTTGTGGTTTGGTGGATGCCGGCTTTAAGGTGGCTTTAGTGGAAGCCGGCCAGCTTGACTGCGCCTGTGACTGGCCACAAAATGAGGTTGATCCTCGAGTTTCGGCCTTAAGTTTGGCATCACAGAACCTGTTAACTCATTTAGGCGCGTGGCCACTGATTGAATCGATGCAACGACTGCAGCCTTACCAAGCCATGCGGGTGTGGGATGGCTGTGGCACTGGTGAGCTGGAATTTACCGCCGCCGAACAACATCTGCCTTATTTGGGTCATATTTTAGAAAACCGCACCATCACCAGTGCGTTGCACCAATGCTTAGCGCCTAAGAATTACACCCTGTTTGAGCACACAAAAATTGTTGACATGAGCCCCCAAGATATTACGCCTCGGTGTTTAAGCTTGGCTAGTGGTGAAAAAATTACCGCCGATGTGGTGGTGGGTGCCGACGGTGCCAACTCCAAAATACGCCAGTTAGCGGGGTTGCCAACACGGGAATGGGATTACCCACATCATGCGTTGGTTACTCGGGTTAAAGTTAGCCAAGACCATGCGAACACGGCTTGGCAACGCTTTACGGAAAACGGCATCTTGGCCTTTTTGCCGTTATCCAGCCCAGGCACCGATCCTCAAGGGCACTATTGTTCAATTGTTTGGTCGCAACCTCAAGCGGCAGCGCAGGCCATGCAGGCATTGCCGGAAGATGAGTTTTGCCACGCCTTGAGTGGCGTTTTTGAGGGCAGGCTAGGGCCGGTACTGGCAACCGACCCTCGGCATGTAATTGCCTTGCGCCAGCGTCATGCCAAACGCTATATACAAACCGGTTTAGTGCTGGTGGGGGATGCGGCTCATACCATTCATCCGCTCGCGGGCCAAGGTGTTAATTTAGGTTTGTTAGACGTCGCTGCTTTGGTGCTCACGTTACAACAGGCCCGCCATGACGGCCAAGACTTAGCTAGCTTGCCAGTGTTAGAAAAATATCAGCAGTTAAGACGTAGGGATAACCTACGGATGATGGCCTTGATGGAAAGTTTTGCCCGTTTATTTGGCAACCAACATCCGCTGCTGAGTTTGTTGCGCAACAGCGGTATGAATTGGGTGCAAAAACTCAGCCCTATTAAACAACATTTAGCGCAACAGGCTATGGGTGTAGGACCACACCTACCGCCTTTGTCTCAAGCGCCAAAAACCACATAACCCCTAGTATCAGTAATAAGGAATAAATAATGAGCACTTTACCCCAAGGTTTACACTATGTAGCGAGCCACGAATGGATCCGCGATGAAGGTGATGGCACGGTTACCATTGGTGTGACCGATTTCGCGCAAGAGCAGCTTGGCGACGTGGTATTTGTTGAGCTGCCAGAGGTGGGCGCAGAGCTGGCGTCAGAAGATGAGTTTGGCGTCATTGAATCGGTCAAAGCCGCCTCTGATCTGTTTGCTCCCGTGTCTGGCGAAGTCATCGAAGTTAACGATCAGTTGGACGATGATCCAGAACTGGTTAACTCGGACCCATACGGCGATGCATGGCTGTTAAAAGTGCGTTTAAGCAATGTTGCAGAGTTGGAAGGCTTGCTCGATGCGGATGCTTACAGCGCCTTATGTGACGGCGAATAAATGCCGGAATTAATTCTTAAAGCCAAATCTGACCGCCGCCTACGTCAAGGCCATTTGTGGATTTATAGCAACGAAGTTGACGTTGGTAAGTCGCCGCTACAGAGTTTTGTGGCAGGCCAGCAGGTGGATGTGTTGGATGCCAAGGGTAAACCCTTAGGTACCGCGATTATCAACCCTAAGCAGCTAATTTGTGGCCGTTTGGTGAGCCGAAAAGCAGGCCAGCCGTTAACTCAAGAGCGTTTAAAAAGCCGCTTAAAAGCAGCCTTGGCTAGCCGAGAAGCGTTGTTTGACGACCATTGTTATCGTTGGGTGTATGGTGACAGTGACGGATTGCCGGGATTGGTGATTGACCGCTTTGGCGACGTGATTGTGGTGCAAGTGTCTAACGCCGGCATTGAGTTGTTATTAGAAGCCTTATTGGCGGCTATTAATGAGCTGCTTCCAGAACTGAATGTTTTGCTCAAAAATGATGGCAAAATGCGCGCTATCGAAGGTCTTGATGAGTATGTACGTGTAGCTCAGGGTGATGTGCCAAAACTTGTGCCGTTAAAAGAAAATGGTGTGAGTTTCTTAGTGCCTGTATGGGACGGCCAAAAAACCGGTTGGTTTTACGACCATCGATTGAATCGTCGCCGTGTGCAGAAGCTGTCTGCAGGTAAACGTGTATTAGATATTTTTAGTTACATTGGTGGCTGGGGTATCCAAGCGGCGGCTGCCGGCGCGAAGGAAGTGGTCTGTGTGGACGCATCGGCATCGGCTTTGGATTTGGTACATCAACAAGCGCAGTTGAATGGTGTGGCAGACAAAGTGCATAGTTTAAAAGGTGATGCCTTTGCGGCCATGAAACAGTTACATGAAGACGGTGAACGGTTTGACATGGTGATTATCGACCCGCCCGCATTTATAGCCCGCCGCAAAGACATTAAAGCTGGTGAGCTCGCGTATCAGCGTGCCAACCAACTCGCCATGCGTTTACTAACGCCTGAAGGTATATTGGTGTCTGCTTCATGTTCCATGCATTTGGAACGTACCCGCCTAACTCAACTGTTGCAGGAAGCGTGCCGTAAAAATGGCCGCAACGGGCAAGTATTGGAGCAAGGTGGTCAGGGGGGTGATCACCCGATACACCCCGCTATTCCCGAAACTGATTACCTTAAGTCAGTTATTCTGCGCACCTGGTACGAAGACTAGCGTAAGCTCAGCACTGGCCAGCCCTTGGCGATTGCACGGGCTTCAAGTTGGGCATCTGGGTCTACCGCAATGGGTTCGTCTACGAGCTCTAGTAGGGGCAGGTCGTTGTGGGAGTCACTATAAAAACACGCGCCGTCAATGGTGTAACCCTGTTGGCTCATCCATGCTTTGAGCTTATCAATTTTTCCCGCCTTAAAACAGGGTGAACCACTGAGTTTGCCAGTATAGCGGCCATCAATACATTCGGTGGGTGTGGCGATGAGGTGGGGAATATTTAAGTAGCGGGCTATAGGGGCAGTGATAAAGTCGTTAGTGGCGGTGATAATAACAAGTACATCACCGGCTTCACGGTGCTTTTGTAATAAGGCTTGGGTTTTGGGGGCAATCATGGGGATGACTGTGGTTTGCATGAATTGCGCATGAATGACATTTAACTCTTGGGCGCTGTATTGGCACAGTGGTGCCAAAGCAAACTCGGCGTAGGCGACCATGTCCAAACTACCGGCTAGATAGTCTGCGTAGAAGGCGTCGTTTTTAGCGCCATAGTCAGCTGCATCGACTAATCCTTGCTGCACCATAAATTCACCCCAGCCGTGATCGCTGTCACCGGCCAATAAAGTGTTGTCTAAATCGAATAGGGCAAGTCGGGATGGCATGGTTAATCCTAAAATAATTTCTTATAAAGCATTATTTTAGCTCATTTTCATCTGTGGTTGTTGTTGCCTGCCATTTTGTGGAACAATGGGCACAAATATATTTTGTATGGTGCAAAGCCGTGATCGATAAAGATGGTTTTCGCCCCAATGTAGGTATTATTCTGGCAAACTCCCATGGCCAAGTGTTATGGGCTAAGCGTTTGGGATGGGATGCGTGGCAATTCCCTCAAGGGGGAATTGACTCCCATGAAACGCCAGAAGACGCCTTATTTAGGGAGTTAAAAGAAGAAATTGGCTTGTTGCCAGAACATGTGGAGGTATTAGCCTGTACCCGTGGTTGGCTACGTTATCGCTTGCCTAAGCGTATGATACGTCAGGGCCAACAGCCCCTCTGCATTGGCCAAAAACAAAAGTGGTTTTTACTACGCATGTTGGCACCCGATTCAGCGGTGCAAACGGCCACCACCGATAGCCCAGAATTTGATGCATGGCAGTGGGTGAGTTATTGGTATCCTGTCGATCAAGTGGTGTCATTTAAGCGTGAGGTCTATCGCCGTGCCATGAAAGAGTTGTGTTTACGGCACTCTCGTTTGGTGTTTCATAATGGGATGTTGGCGCCACTACAACCTTAGTTAGGAAGTTAGTTTAATGTTGCACAGTTTACGCAAAATAATCCAAGCGGTGAGTGCCGCAGAGGATTTGCAATCGGCTCTGAAATTGGTAGTGCACCAAGTTCGGCGAGCCATGCGTACCGACGTGTGCTCTATTTACCTACATTTCCCGCAAACCGACAATTATGTTTTGATGGCCAGTGAAGGCCTGAATCAGGCGTCTATTGGCCGTGCCTGCTTACCCTCGGGTAAAGGTTTGGTGGGTTTGGTAGGGCACAAAGCAGAACCGATTAACTTGAAACGGGCGGCTGAACACCCCAATTTCCATTACGTACAAGAAACGGGCGAAGAAGCATTTAACTCATTCTTAGGTGTGCCGATTATCCATCACCGTAAAGTGTTGGGCATTTTAGTGGTTCAGCAGCGTGATGAACGCCACTTTGGTACCGAAGAAGAAGCCCTACTGATTACCTTGTCGGCCCAGCTTGCTGGTTTTATTGCCCATGCCGAAGCCACTGGTGGCGGGTTACGTCACGATGCCTTGGCTGATGATGAAAGCCTAGACGTACAGTACGAAGGTGTAAGTGGCTCTGGCGGTGTGGCAATTGGTCATGTAGCCGTTATTGCGCCACCGGCAGATTTAGACAAAGTCCCGGATCGGCGTTGTCGTAACCCTGAAGCCGAAGTAGAGGTTTTTCAAACGGCGTTAGAAGCCGTGCGACGTAAAATTAAAATCGTCAGCCGCACCTTGGCGCGCAACTTAAAAAACCAAGAACACGAATTGTTCGAGGTGTATATGCGTATGCTAGACGACAACGCTCTTGCCGGCGAGGTGATTCAGCATATCCGCCAAGGCGAGTGGGTTCAAGGCGCGCTTCGTAAAGTAGTACAGCAACACATTCGTGCGTTTGAGGCCATGGAAGATCCTTATTTGCGGGAAAGAGCGACGGATATCCGCGACCTAGGTCGGCGTATACTGGCTGAATTGCAACAAACCAATACCGAAGTGCGTAACTTCGAAGACGCCACTGTGTTGGTGGCCGAGGAAGTGACCGCGGCCATGTTGGCCGAAGTGCCGTCTCATAAACTCAAAGCGATTGTATCGACCTTAGGTACCAATAACTCCCATGCCGCCATACTCGCGCGCTCTATGGGCATTCCCACGGTGATGGGCGCGGTGGACTTCCCCTATCGACGCATGGAAGGCCAAGAGGTAGTGATTGACGGTTATGTTGGACGTATATTCCGCAACCCTAGCCAAGACCTTAGACGCCAGTACGAGCAAGCCATCGCCGAGGAAGCTTCGTTCACGAAGGAACTCGAAATATTACGCAATGTACCGGCGCAAACCCGAGACCAACATACGCTGCCTTTGTTGGTGAATACCAGCTTGCCGTTAGATGTGTCGCGCTCGTTAGATCAGGGCGCAGAAGGGGTGGGGCTTTACCGTACAGAAGTGCCCTTTATGATCAAGGAGCACTTCCCTTCGGAAGATGAGCAAACCGATTGTTACCGCACCCAACTACAGGGTTTTTCGCCCCAGCCTGTGACCATGCGCACCTTGGATATTGGCGGCGACAAAAATTTGCCCTACTTTATTATTGAAGAAGATAATCCGTTTTTGGGTTGGCGTGGTATTCGGGTGACGCTGGATCATCCAGAAATATTCTTAGTGCAAGTTCGAGCTATGCTGAAGGCCAGTGAAGGGCTTGATAACTTGCGCATCATGTTGCCCATGATTACCCATGTTAACGAAATTGATGAATCCATTCGTTGGATTGACCAAGCCTTTGCTGAACTATGTGAAGAAGGTTATCAACTTGTGCGCCCGCCCATTGGGGTGATGATCGAGGTGCCAGCAGCAGTATATCAAGCTAAACACATTGCCCAGCGGGTGGATTTTATCTCGGTGGGGAGTAACGACTTAACCCAGTACATTTTGGCGGTGGACCGAGACAATCCTCGAGTGGCTGATCTGTACCATACCATGCACCCTGCGGTATTAATGGCGTTGCAATCGGTCGTGGATGCCGCCAAAGATGTGGGTATTCCTGTGAGTTTATGTGGTGAGCTGGCGGGTGACCCTGCTGGCGCATTGTTGCTTATGGGCATGGGCTACGACAGTTTGTCGATGAACGCCGCCAGCTTGCCTAAAGTTAAATCGGTGATTCGCAACTTTAGCCTCAGCCAAGCTCAAGCCATGTTGCAACAAACCTTGCAACAAGTGGGTGCCGATGGTGTACAACAAGTGATCCAGGAACACCTCAAGGCCGCCGGACTTACCCGTTTACATAGCCGATATGTGGACGACTAAGTTGGCAGCGATAGCCCACATTATTAGCCCAATAAGGGCGTCCAAGATCCGCCATGCAATGGGCTTTTTGAGCAAAGGCATGAGCCATTTCGCCCCCCAAGCCAACCCAAAAAACCATAAAAATGAAGAGCTCACCGCGCCTGCGCCAAACCATAATTTTTCTGGGCCTAAGTATTGAGTGCTAATGCCGCCCAACAAAACCACTGTGTCCAAATAGGTATGGGGGTTTAACAGGCTTACACTTGCGGTGATGGTGATAGCTTTAATAAGTGAGTATTCACTATGGATAGAATCTTTTGTCATTTTATGATTGTTGGCAGCTGACCTAAAAGATAAAGCACCGTATAAAAGCAAAAATACGGCCCCACCACAGGTGATCCAAAACAATAGATTGGGTTGCGCTTGCACCAGCGACCCCATGCCAAAAATACCCAAACAAATCAGACTGGCGTCGGTAATGCTACAAAATGAGGCGATCGCGTATTGGTGTTCGTTACGTAATGCACGGTGAAGCAGAAAGGCGTTTTGAGCACCAATAGCAATGATCAGCCCGGCACTCAGTGCTAGGCCATTAATAAAAATTAAACTGTTGTGCATGGGGTTTTAAGGGTCCAGTTAAAACATTGTTGTATGGGTGTGTCTGTATCAAAACAGGTTTCTTGTACGTCTATGTTGCCACATCGGTCACGCCATAAACTAATGCAGGTGCGGGTGCCGTAATCATACTCAGGGGCCTCTATAAAACATGCAGACAGCCGCCGTTCCCAATCGAGAGAAATGCCTGTTTGCGGCAATAGATGGTCTGACGCTGGGGTTTTATGTTGCATCATGGTTTGTAACTGTGAGTGTTGCGGTGGCCGAGAGAGTGTTGGCTTAAGCTGACCTTTCACATGCTCCACTTTAGGCCAATTACTATCTAAAGTACCATTGCTTAAGGCATATAAGCCAGGGCCTAAAACTGTGGGTTCGGTGAGGTCCTCATTGGAGCAAAATACCAGTTCTTGGTTGTCCCACAGTAATAAGTTAAAACCTGCCAGTTGAGCCTTCTGTATCGTTTGGGCAAAGGCTAAGCCTGGGCCCTTTTGGCTGAGAAAATCTAGTGCCAAGTGGCCGCGGGAGTATAGTGCCGGGCTAGTTGTTTTGAATCTGCGCCTAAAATTGGTCACCGCCGCCCAGCGGCCATCTTTGTGAAGTGCTAACCAAGTGCCTCCCGCTTCGAGGTCCTTGCCTGCCAAGATATCTATATTAGGCCACCAACACATATTTTGAGTTGCGCGCTGACGAAATTCATCACGGTTGGCGGCCATGACAAGAGGGTAATCGGTGCTGAGTTGATGGGCGAATACAATGAGGCACATGGGTGTCTTAAACTTTGCGCTTGGGGTGTGTAGCGTAGATAATAGCGTCTTTCTTACCTAGATGTGAATATATGATTTTTATCGCTTATATGGCCCTTGGTGCAATTGCTGGATTATTGGCCGGCCTGTTTGGTATTGGCGGGGGTGTTATTGTTGTCCCCGTGTTGGTTTTGGCGTTTAATGTGCAGGGCATTAACCCTGAGGTGGTGTTCTACATGGCGATTGCAACATCCTTGGCGAATATTATATTCACTTCTTTGAGTTCGATCCGTACCCATCATAAAAAGGGTGCCATTGAGTGGCCTTTGGTGAAACCTATTGCCTTAGGCATGTTGCTTGGCTCCCTGATTGGTGTCAACACGGCCTTGTCGATTCCTGGGATCTACTTACAGGCCAGTTTTGGCGTGTTTGCCATTTTCCTAAGTCTAAGAATTATGTTGTCTGCGGCACAGTTAGGTAAGTTATCTTTGCCTGGTACCTTAGGTTTGGGTGCCACCGGCGTGTTTATTGGTTGGGTTTCGGCGCTGTTTGGCATTGGTGGCGGCAACTTACTGGTGTCTTGGTTATCCAACCGTCAATTAGTCATGCAAAAAGCGGTGGCGACAGCCAGTGCTTGTGGTTTTTCGATTGCCATAGCCGGCGCTATCTCAAATGCAGTGTTAGGCTGGGGTCAATCCATGTTGCCAAGCTATAGTCTGGGTTATATCTATTTACCGGCACTGCTTGGTATTGTCTCTACCAGTTTTATAGCCGCCAATTACGGCGCCAAGATTGCCCACCAATTATCAGCCCTAGTGCTTAAGCGTTTGTTTGCATGGATGCTATTATTGGTGGGTCTACGAATGTTAATAAGTATATGGTTTTAAGGACAAATATGTTGATGTTTCCCAATATTGACCCCGTGTTGATTCAATTAGGTCCGGTTGCCATTCATTGGTATGGCGTGATGTACTTATTGGCCTTTGGTTCGGCCTTGTGGCTTGGCAATCGGCGTGCGGCGATGCACGGATTTAGTAAAGACCAGGTTAGCGATTTAATCTTTTTTGGCGCTGTGGGCGTAGTCCTTGGCGGTCGATTGGGGTACGTGTTGTTCTACCAATTTGAGGCTTTTTTAGCCCAGCCGAGTTTGTTGATCCGAGTCTGGGATGGCGGCATGAGTTTTCATGGTGGTTTGATCGGAGTTATTGCCGGTGTGCTATGGTTTGCGCGTAAACATTGCTTCAAATTTTACCAAGTCATGGACTTTGTAGCCCCAATTGTACCGATTGGTCTAGGTGCTGGTCGTTTAGGTAACTTCATTGGTGGTGAGCTATGGGGCCGCCCTACAGACTTACCTTGGGGCATGGTATTTCCCCACGTCGACACTTTAGCTCGGCATCCGTCACAGTTGTATCAACTTGCCTTAGAGGGCGTGCTACTGTTTGCTTTAGTATGGGTTTATTCCGCCAAGACTCGGCCTGCATTACGTGTTTCTGGCTTGTTTTTGCTCGGTTATGGCGCGCAGCGCATGTTAGTTGAATTTGCTCGTCAGCCCGATGCCCACCTCAATTTTGTCGCCTTTGATTGGATGACGCAGGGCCAATTGTTATCGTTGCCTATGGTGGCCCTAGGGGTGTATTTATTATTACGCAAGGTTCCTATACCGAACTAAAAAAGGGTAAAATAAATCTCTACCTTAAGCCTCTAAACTAAGCCAACCTATAGCTATGCAACAATATCTGCAACTCATGCGCCACGTGCGCGATCAAGGTGCGCTCAAAGAAGACCGTACCGGTACTGGCACTGTCAGTGTATTTGGTTACCAAATGCGCTTTGACCTGAGCCAAGGTTTCCCTGTTCTTACCACCAAAAAGCTACATTTAAAGTCAATTATTCATGAGCTCCTGTGGTTTTTGCAGGGCTCCACCAACATTCAGTATTTACAGGATAATGGAGTGCGTATCTGGGACGAATGGGCTGATGAGCAAGGTAATTTAGGCCCAGTTTATGGTTCTCAATGGCGCTCTTGGCCTAAGCCGGATGGAGGTCACATCGATCAAATTAGCCAGCTTATTGAACAGATTAAAAGCAACCCGGATTCCCGTCGTCTTATTGTTAGTGCCTGGAATGTGGCCGATGTAGAACGCATGGCTCTGCCGCCGTGTCACATGATGTTTCAGTTCTATGTTGCCGATGGTAAACTCTCGTGCCAGCTCTACCAGCGTAGCGCAGACATATTTTTAGGGGTGCCATTTAACATTGCCAGCTACGCCTTATTAACCATGATGATCGCCCAAGTATGTGGTCTTGAGGTGGGTGATTTTGTGCATACACTGGGTGATGCTCATCTGTACAGTAATCACTTAGAACAAGTGGATTTGCAATTGTCGCGCGACACCATTGCGTTACCGACTATGCATATCAATCCAGCCGTGGATGATATTTTTGGCTTTAAGTTTGACGATTTTGAATTACAAGATTACCAATCCCATGCACATATCAAAGGGGCAGTAGCGGTATGACCTTAGCATTAATTGTGGCAGCGTCTGAAAACAATGTCATTGGCCGTAATAACCAGTTGCCTTGGTATTTACCGGGTGATTTACAGTACTTTAAGGCCATGACCTTAGGTAAGCCGGTGATTATGGGCCGCAAGACCTTTGAATCGATTGGCAAGCCGTTGCCGGGGCGGGACAATATTGTGATTAGCCGTCAAGCCGATTACTCTGCTGAAGGTATTAAACTGGTATCGAGCCTGGCAGCTGCAATTGACTTAGGCACAAGCATTAACCTTATCAATGGTGGCCAGGAAGTCATGATTATTGGTGGTGCGCAGATCTATGCAGAGTCTTTAGCCTTGGCTGATCGAGTGTATTTAACACGGGTCCATCGCCATGTTGAGGGTGATGCCTTTTTTCCTGAATTAGAGTCTGAGCAGTGGACTGAAGTGGCCCGTGAGGATGTCGCGGCCGCGGAGCCTAATCCATTTGATTTTAGCTACCTGGTCCTCGATCGGGTCTAACTCGCCCCGTCTTTGCGAGGGCTTAGCCCTTCGCAAAGACGTAGCCCAACAACCTAGTCGAGTAAGGACACATCCCTCACCGCACCCTTATCGGCGCTGGTGACCATCTTAGCGTAGGCTTTAAGGGCCGAGGTGACCTTGCGAGGCCGTTCAGCCGCAGGTTGCCAGCCTTGTTTACCCTTGGCATCCATGGCCGCACGACGGCTTGCAAGCTCGGTATCCGAGACCAAGACATCAATGGAGCGGTTAGGGATATCAATACGAATACGATCACCTTGTTCAACCAAAGCAATGGTGCCGCCGCCTGCGGCTTCTGGAGACACGTGGCCAATTGATAAACCGGAGGTGCCGCCAGAGAAACGGCCGTCGGTTAATAAAGCGCAGGCTTTACCTAAGCCTTTAGACTTAAGGTAGCTGGTGGGGTATAGCATTTCTTGCATGCCAGGGCCACCACGAGGTCCTTCATAGCGGATCACGACCACGTCGCCAGCTTTAACTCGATCACCCAAAATGTCGGCTACGGCTTGATCTTGGCTTTCACAAATGTACGCTGGGCCTTCAAATACCCAAATACTTTCGTCAACTCCGGAGGTTTTCACTACACAGCCGTCTGCGGCGAGGTTGCCCGTCAGTACGGCAAGGCCGCCTTCTGTGGAGTAGGCATTGGCTAAGTTACGGATACAGCCTTCGGCACGGTTGTCGTCAACACTTGGCCAGCGCGTGGCTTGGCTAAAGGCTGTTTGTGTAGGGATGCCTGCAGGGCCAGCTTGATAGAAAGTCTTTACAGCGGCGTCATCAGTCGTGGCAATGTCCCACTTAGCAATACCAGCCGCCATAGTCGGGCTGTGGACCGTAGGCAGGTCCGAGTGTAATAAGCCTGCACGGTTGAGTTCACCTAAAATGCCAAATACGCCACCGGCACGGTGCACATCTTCCATATGATACTTGGGTGTATTTGGGGCTACTTTACACAGTTGTGGCACCTTTCGAGACAGTAGGTCAATGTTATACATGTCAAAATCAACGCCGCCTTCTTGGGCTGCAGCTAATAAGTGCAAGATAGTGTTGGTGGAGCCGCCCATAGCAATGTCTAAGCACATGGCATTTTCAAAGGCTTTGAAACTGGCGATATTGCGGGGCAAGGCGCCTTCGTCGTTATTTTCGTAGTAACGCTTACATAACTCAACTACGGTGCGGCCGGCTTGTAAAAATAATTCTTCGCGGTCCGCATGAGTGGCCAATAAGCTTCCGTTGCCAGGCAAAGACAAGCCTAAGGCTTCGGTTAGGCAATTCATTGAGTTGGCGGTAAACATACCAGAACAAGAACCACAGGTTGGGCATGCTGAGCGTTCGTACTCGGCCACTTTTTCGTCGCTCGCGGTGTCGTCTACAGCGATGACCATAGCGTCAACCAAGTCTAGTTTACGTTCGCCTAGTTTGGTTTTACCGGCTTCCATAGGGCCGCCAGAAACGAAGATGCAGGGAATGTTAAGGCGCATGGCAGCCATTAACATGCCTGGGGTAATTTTGTCACAGTTAGAGATGCACACCATGGCGTCGGCACAGTGAGCGTTTACCATGTACTCTACAGAATCGGCAATAATGTCCCGTGATGGCAGCGAATAGAGCATGCCGTCATGACCCATGGCAATGCCGTCGTCAACGGCAATGGTGTTAAATTCTTTTGCCACACCGCCGGCTTTTTCTATCTCACGGGCTACCAGTTGGCCCATGTCTTTTAGGTGAACATGGCCAGGTACAAATTGGGTAAAGGAGTTAACTACGGCGATGATGGGTTTTTGAAAATCGGCATCGGTCATGCCGGTGGCACGCCATAAAGAACGTGCACCTGCCATGTTGCGGCCGGAAGTGGAGGTTTTAGAGCGATAAGCTGGCATGATAAAAGTATCTTTCAATAAGGGTTAGTGGCTAAAGTAATTGTTTACTAAAGACTTGGGAGTTTCGTTGGAAATTATACAGCGACTGGCGGCTTGTGGGTAATTCTTCAAGCGCAGCACTGACAAAGCCATTTTCAATAAACCAATGCGACGAAGCAGTGGTGAGTACAAATAGGGTTTGCAGCCCCATATGGTTGGACTGTTTTTCTATGTGTTTTAATAAAATCTGGCCACGATCGCCACCCCGGTAGCTGGAATCAATGGCCATACAGGCTAACTCACCCTGCCGCGCATCATCAAACGGATACAAAGCTGCACAACCAATAATAGCACCGTCGCGCTCTATAACGCTAAAGTAGTGTATTTCTGACTCGAGTAATTCACGTGAACGGCGCACCAATACGCCATCATCTTCTAACGGGCGAATGAGTTGTAAAATACCACCCACGTCATCAATGCAGGCATTGCGCACCTGTTCGTAGCTTTCTTTGATTACCATAGTGCCAGAGCCGTCACGGCTAAAGAGCTCGCTTAACAAGGCACCATCTTCTTGGTAGCTGAGTAAGTGGCCACGGGCAACACCGGCGTCACAAGCCTTGGAAAGCACATCAATATGCATTGACAGGTCGCTCCAGCTGTCGCCACTACTTTGATGTTGATGCACTAAACGGTGGCCTGCGCGGGTGAGCAGTTCAACCACTTGCTCGCCTCGGGAATTGGTTATGCCTTTGTCTGCGCCAAAGACAATCAATTTATCGGCTTGTAGGCTAGCAGCAACTCGACCTGCCACTTGTGCGGCAGCTAAGTTAAAGGTTTCGCCCGTGGGCGAGTAGCCTAAACAGGAAATGAGCACCAAATTTCCGTCGTTAAGTTGCTTGCTAATGGCGTCGGCATCCACCCTTCGAACTTCGCCGGTATAGGAAAAATCGACCCCGTTTTTAATACCAATAGGCCGAGCGGTAATAAAGTTGCCGCGGCTGGTTCTAATGCGCGAGCCCTGCATGGGCGAGTTGGCTAAGCCCATGGAAAAGCGGGCTTCCAGCTGCATGGCCTGGCGGCCTACCGTGGCTTGCACTAACGCTAATTGCTCTATATCGGTGATGCGCAGGCCGTTGTGGAACTGGGTTTCGACCTTGGCTTTGGTCGATGCGGTCTCAATTTGCGGCCGACTACCATGCACCAACACTAACTTCACACCTAAGCTGTTAAGCAGGTTTATATCGTGAATGGTGTGGGCAAAGTTGGCGTTGGCTAAGGCTTCACCGGGTAAATAAATGACAAAGGTCCGGCCTCTATGAGCATTAATATAGGGCGCAGAGTGGCGGAACCAGTTCACGTATTGTTGATTGGTTTCGATCACAGTAAATACCTTTAGCCTTAAACGGTGGGATAAGTACTATTAAGCCGCGCTAGGAGCGCGCTGTCAATCACACAAAGGGGACTATATTAGAAAATATCCACTTCGTTTTCAGTATCCGCTTCGCTGCCTACATTGTCGCCGGAAATAATAGGCAAGCTAAAGCGAAAACGGGCACCGCCATCAGGGTTGCCCGTGGCTGCTATATAGCCATTATGGGCGGTAATTATTTCTTGTACGATGGATAAGCCAAGCCCCGTGCCACCCGCCCCGGTGTTGGTTTTACTGCTCTGCATAAACTTGTCAAAAATGGAAGCTTCTTCACCTGGCGGGATGCCTAGCCCCTGGTCGTCCACGACTAAGGTCAATAGGTCTTTGTCTAGGTGCTGGCCTTTAGGTTGGGCGCTAATGTCGGCATCAAAAAAGATGCTGATCTTCTTACCCACGGGAGTGAACTTGATGGCGTTGGACAATAAGTTGATCAGCAATTGAAGAATTTTCTCTTCGTCAAAATAGGTCACCGTATTCATCTGGGTGGGTTCAATAACCACCTGCAGCTCGCGGTCGGTAATTAAGGTTTCGACTTCTTCTACGGCACGAGTGATGAGTGCCGCAAGGTCATTTTGCTGCATGATAAATTTCATCTTTCCAGACTCTAGCTTTGACAGATCCAGTAAATCATTTAACAACAATAATAAGCGGTTGCCACCCACCTTAATGCGCTCAAAATAATGCCCTAACTTGGCTAAATCAACCTTATGTAAGCGCGAATGGCCTATATTCGAAAAGCTTAAAATCGCGTGCATCGGTGTGCGTAATTCGTGCGACATGTTGGCTAAAAACTCAGATTTAATACGGTCGGCTTTGGCCCCTGCTTCAATCGCCTTAATGCGCGCTTCGGCACCATTGAGCAATACCACTACGTTGTCTTTTATGCGGCCGTGGCGGTCGGGTTGATCTAACGGCATGTCACGGATGAGAAGGCTGATGTGGTTGTAGTTGACAAGGGTGTGTTCCCCGAAATCAAAAATCCGGCCTTTTTCCCGCAACCGGCTTAAAAATTGGAATTCTTGCTCCTGGCCAGCAAACTCTTGATCACAAATATTAATGGCGCCAGACTCGACTCTTAGTTGTACTGATGAAGACAAACCAAACGCCCGCATGGCCTTAAATACTTGCTGCCCCACAGCCACGTGATCGGCGCAGGAAAAACTGTGTTCCAAAAAGTTAATCACTACACCGAGTTCGCCATTGGCCCTCAAAGCCATTAAGGCAATGTCGTTGGCATCTTTAAGGTCAGACTTAAGTTGCGTTACCTCTGGCGTAAGTGCCGAAGACGAGTCATTTTGCGTATTCATAGTGTTGGTCTTGCTTGTGCCGGTAGGCGTGTTTATGTGACTACAAAATTTACGTATATCTTGATTATAGGGGGATTTTTCCGTTAGGGTCTAGGTCTTCTGTATAACTTCACTGGAACTTGAGCCAAACTTGGCCTGCATTGCTGCAAGGGCAATGGCGTTTGAGTGAATAACAGTGCTTTGGGAATATAAATTATGGCGTTTAAAGTGAACCAAGATAACCTAAATATAATCGACACATTACCCAGAGAATTGCAGCTACAAGTGTTCGCGAGCTTTGACGAACTCACCCAAACCGCAGATGACACTTCTGTTTGGAGTCAAACGAGCCCACAACGACAACTGTTACAAGTGCTGGCGGCAAGCCCGTTTACCGCACAGGTATTGAGCCTTAACCCACAATGGTTAGATCACGACTTTCTTACCTCTAGTTACACTAAAAGTGGCTTGGCCGAAGCTTTGAATCACCAAGTGGCGCAAATCAGCCACGAACTACAGTTACAGCAAGCTTTAAGGCAGTTTAGAAAGCGCCATCAAGTACGGTTGATTTGGCGCAATCGCTGCCGGCTTGGCAGTAGCGCTGAATTAGTCCAAGAGCTGTCTAATTTGGCCGACGTTTGTGTGGCTAATGCATTGCAATGGCTGCACCAAGACACTGTCACTCAGTGGGGCCAGCCCATGGGCCATGACGGCCAACCGCAGTCGTTGTTGGTGCTCGGTATGGGTAAGTTAGGTGGCGGCGAGCTTAATCTGTCCTCCGACATCGACTTAATTTTCAGTTACCCCGAAGGGGGAGAAACCCAAGGTGGCAAGCGCAGTATTGATAATCAACAGTTCTTCATCCGTCTAGGGCAGCGCTTGATTCAAACCATTGATACGGTCACTGCCGATGGCTTTGTATTCCGGGTGGATATGCGGCTGCGGCCCTATGGCAGTAGCGGTGCATTAGCCTTGAGCTTTGACGCCATGGAAATGTATTATCAACAGCAAGGCCGTGAGTGGGAAAGGTATGCCTTCATCAAAGCACGGGTGATTGCCGGTAACGATGTTGCAGGTACTCAATTACTGCGTTTATTACGGCCCTTTGTGTATCGGCGTTATTTGGATTTTAGTGCCATCGAGTCGTTGCGTAGTTTAAAACAAATGATTGCCAGTGAGGTGCGCCGCCGAGGCTTGCAGCAAAACGTTAAGTTAGGTACTGGCGGTATCCGCGAAGTGGAATTCATCGCTCAAGCCTTCCAGTTGATTCGCGGCGGTCGCGATCAACGGCTGCAGACGACTAGGTTGATGGCGGTGCTGGATTTGTTGCCGGAGTGTGCTGGGCTTGATAGAGATGACGTTGAGCAGTTGCGTCGACACTACTGGTTTCTGCGGGATGTTGAGCATGCATTACAAGCCGTGCTCGACCAACAAACTCAAGACCTACCCGGCCAAGAGTTAGAGCAGGCGCGCCTGGCCTTTGCCTTGGAATTTCCCGATTGGCAAAATCTACAGCAGAGTATCGACCAAGCCCGTGCTTTTGTTCATCAGCAATTTGAATGGGTGGTTGAAGTTAAAGAAGATACTGAATCCCTGACACCTGATGATCAGCTGACGCACCTATGGCAACAGATGACACACGCAAGCCTAGCCAACGATCAGATGCCGCAACAGCTCCAATGGCAAGCTATTTTGGCAGCCGCAGGATTTGCCGATACCCATCATAGTTTGCAGCGCCTGTGGGAACTGCACCAAAGCCGTGCCGCACAAACGATGCAACCTATAGCGCAACAACGATTAGCGGCATTGATGCCGCAAATATTATGTCTGGCTGCGCAACACTCAGACCCCGCCGTGACCTTGTCTCGCGTATTGGTATTGATCGAAGCGGTGCTGCGGCGCTCGGTTTATTTGGTGTTATTGCTAGAAAACCCGTCAGCCTTAAGACTGCTGGTTGAACTGTGTTCGGCTAGCTCCTGGTTTGCGGATTTTTTGGCACGGCAACCGTCGTTGTTGGATGAATTGCTAGACGTTAATAGCTTATTTCATGTGCCCGATGCGGTGGCACTAAAACAAGAGTTAGAACAAAATCTGTTGCGGTTGCCAGAAAACGATACCGAACAGTTGATGGAGGCCTTGAGGCATTTTAAGCATGCTCACTTGTTGCGCATTGCAGCCAACGAGGTGACGGGGCGATTGTCCCTCATGCAGGTGAGTGATCAGCTGACCTTTGTCGCCGAGGCTGTCATGGGTCAAGTGATGCACCTCGCGTGGCGCGAGTTAGGCGAACGGCACGGTAACCCTCAAAACCAACATGGCTCATGTGATAATTTTATCGTGGTGGGCTACGGTAAAGTGGGAGGCTGGGAATTGAGTTACGGGTCAGATTTGGATCTAGTATTTGTTTATGATATGCCCTCGCAAACGGAAACGGATGGTCCCAAACCGATTGCCAACAGTGTGTTTTTTACCCGCTTGGGCCAGCGCATGATTAACTACCTTAATACGGTCACCGGTGCGGGCCAGTTGTATGAAGTGGATATGCGCTTAAGGCCAGATGGTGCTAAGGGACTATTGGTGTCAAGCCTAACAGCCTTTGCACAATACCAACTTCATGAAGCTTGGACTTGGGAGCATCAAGCCTTAGTGCGCGCAAGGCCGATCGCCGGCAGTCAAAGCTTAGCTCAGGCTTTTCTCAAAGTGCGCCAGCAGGTGTTAAGCCAGCCAAGGGAGCAGAAAGAGCTACGCCAGCAAGTGGTGTCTATGCGTAACAAAATGCGTCAGCAGTTAGCAAGCAAACCGAGTGCCGATGGCAAGGTGCATGAGTTTCATTTAAAACAGGACCAAGGCGGCATCGTTGATATCGAATTTATGGTGCAATATACCGTACTGGCCCATGGACAAAGTCAGCCCGAACTTCTGACACACACCGATAATATCCGCATTTTAGAAGGCCTAGAAGCACATGGCTTGATGCCCGCCGAACAAGCCAACAACCTGCGCGAAGCGTATCAGCTCATGCGCTCTGTGGAGCACCGGTTAACCCTTCAAAATCAAGCGGGCAAGGTGTCTGCCGATGAGTTGTTTGAGCAACGCCAAACGGTGAAGGGCATTTGGCAGGCCATGATGGTGGACAGCTTGGATCAGTAGATCGAAGGGCTGTTGGCTGGCCGGGTCTTAAAGCGGCGGTGAAGCCACAAGTATTGGCTTGGGTAGTTGGCAACTTGTGCTTCAATAGCCGCATTTAAGCAGGCCGTATCTTGCTCGATATTGCCGCTGGGGATGCTGGCTAGGGTGTCGCTAATGGTGAGCAGGTAGTTGGCATCTTGGTTAATGCGGTGGTGGCTAAATTGCAATACTTTTGCGCCCGTTGCTTGTGCAAGGCGGCTAATGATCGGGGTGGTGGCCGCATCGACGCCAAAAAATGGCGCAAATACCGAACGCTCTGGACCGACGTCTTGATCCGGCGCTAACCACACCGTTTTGCCTTGTTTTAATAAGCGCATCACCTGGCGTATGTCGTCACGTTCTACCATGCCCGGTAGATGACGTAAGCGGCCGCCACGGATGATGGTGTCCATTAAGGCGTTACCATGACGTTGATAGGTTGCATAATAGGGGTGGCTGGGCGCTAGTAATATGCCGCCAAGGTCTAAACTGGTGTAGTGAGCGCCTACTAACAATACACCGCGACCCTCAGACTGAGCTTGCTCAATCAACTCGGAGCCAGTCACGCTGACACGTTGGTTAAAGGTCTGACGGGAACTCCACCAGGCCATTGCGGTCTCAATGATACCCACGCCGTTGTCAGCAAAGGTGGCTTGTACTAAGTGGTTTTTTTGGCTCGGCCTTAGGTGCGGAAAACAAAGGTTAATATTGGTTTCTGCAATCACCCGTCTGCGGGCGGATAACTGATACAATAGCCAACCAATAGCCCTACCCACTGCCATACGCCAGCGCCAAGGTAGCACAATGGTAATGCGTAGGCAGGCCAGCCCCAGCCAAATTAGCCAGTATTTGGGTCCGTAGAAACGGCTTAGTGACGGCAGGTCTGATGGGGTTTTGGGGTTAGGCATGTTAAATGTATGAGAAATAGCCACGGCTAGTATAAATTTGAACAGAGCTGCAGTTTACACCGAGCACGCTTTTGAAACTAGGTTTGCGATGTTATCTAAGGATCAGAAATGACCGACCCACAACACCCACCGGCTACTGAACCCCCTCCTGGCTCGCCAATGAGTGCGTGGCGTGCTTACCGGCGTTTGCTGGGTTATGTTATGCAGCATGGCCTCATCTTTACGTTGAGCATTGTTGGTTTTGTCTTATTCGCCGCCACCCAACCCGCCTTTGCTAGCCTCATGGAATATATGGTGGATAGCGTTGAACAAAATGATCAACAAGCGCGTTTGCTGATTCCTGCCGCGGTGTTAGGTATATTTTTTGTGCGTGGCGTGGGTTTTTTCCTGGGCAATTACGGCATCACCTATGTGGCACGCAGAGTGATTCATCAGTTACGACTAGACATATTCGACCGCTTGTTGGTGCTGCCAGCACGGTTCTATCATCGTAATGCGTCGGGCACTTTGTTGTCTAAACTGACCTTTAACGTTGAACAGGTGACCGGTGCAGCCACAGAAGCCCTAAAAATATTTGTCCGCGAGGGCCTCACCATTGTGGGTTTGTTAACCTATATTGTGTACCTTAACTGGCAGTTGTCGTTGGTGTTTCTCACCATTGGGCCGTTTATTGGTTGGGTGGTTAATAAAGCCTCTAAGCGTTTTAGAAACATCAGTGCCAATTTGCAAGACAGTATGGGGCAGGTGACGGCGAGCGCCAGCGAAGCCATTAAAGGCTATGAGGTGGTGCGTGTGTTTGGAGCGCAGCAGCAAGAGCGGCAACGATTTGCCCAAGCCAGCAATAACAACCGCCAACAAGCCATGAAGCTGGCACTGGCAGAATCCATTTCTACCCCCTTAGTGCAAATGATTGTGGCTATGGCCATGGCGAGTTTGATTTATTTAGCCTTGCACCCCAGTATTATCGACACCATGACGGCAGGCCAGTTTATCGCCTTTATCACCGCTGCGGGCATGTTGACCAAGCCGTTACGCTCGATGACCGAAATAAACAGCATTTTGCAGCAGGGTATTGCAGCGTCACAAAGTATTTTTTCCTTGTTGGACGAAACCCCCGAATTGGACCAAGGTAAAAAACACATTAACAGGACGCTTGGCCACATTCGCTTTGAGCAGGTTGATTTTAGTTACGACAGCAAACCCGTGCTAGAGCAAGTGAATATTGACATTAAAGCGGGCCAAGTGGTGGCTTTGGTGGGGCGTTCAGGCAGTGGTAAGTCGACCTTAGTCAACTTGTTGTTACGCTTTTACGAACCCCAAGCGGGGCGCATTTTACTGGATGGCGATAATGTTCAGGACATTGTGCGTACCGACTTACGGCGGCAAGTGGCGTTGGTTAATCAGCAAGTGGTGTTGTTTAATGGCACCATTGCCGACAATATTGCTTACGGTGCCATGCACGACGCCACTGATGTGCAGGTGACCGCAGCGGCTACGGCGGCTCGAGTGACTGAATTTACCCAACGTATGCCCGACGGTTTAAATACCTTGGTGGGCGAGTCTGGCGTGTTATTGTCTGGCGGACAAAGGCAGCGCATTGCCATTGCCCGGGCCTTGCTTAAAAATGCACCACTACTGGTATTGGATGAAGCTACATCGGCCCTAGATACTGAGTCGGAGCGGCACATTCAGGCAGCGTTAGATGAAGTTATGCAAAACCGTACCACCTTGGTGATTGCCCATAGACTGTCCACCATCGAACAAGCCGATGTCATTTTAGTGATGGATCAAGGCCGCGTGGTGGAGCAAGGCGATCACGCCCAACTGCTAGCTAAGCAAGGCTTGTATGCACACTTGCACCAACTTCAATTCCATTCAGTTGAGACTTAATTTAGGAGTCGATAAGGTGTCTACCGTTAAAGCGCATGGTGTAAAACGTTGGTTAAAAGCCTGACAGTATTCCTGGCAAGGTCTGCTGTTTGCGTGGCGTAACGAAACCGCATTTCAGCAAGAATCCTTGGCTTTATTAGTGATGTTGCCGCTGGCCTTGTGGTGGCCAGACACCGCACTGGAAAGCGCTATTTTGGTACTCAGTTTGTTTGTGGTGTTGATTGCTGAGTTACTCAACACCGGTATTGAGGCGGCGGTTAACCGCCATGGTGACGAACGTCACCACTGGTCTGGCGTTGCTAAAGATGTGGCTTCGGCTGCGGTATTGCTCGCCTTGTTGCAGTGTCTGTTAGTTTGGAGCTTGGTGCTGTTTTTCTAACGGCGTTTCGATATGCTGCTTAAGCATGGCCTTAATCTGTGATCGCACCGGCAATGGACTGTAATGATCGCGGGCGTGGATAAAAGCGGCTTCGCAGAGTTGCTGGTGGTCTTGTGCCGCTAGCTCGATGGCCTGTTGTAAAGCGTCGGCTAAACTCAGCGCGTCAATATCACACAACAGTCCATTGACTTGATGTTCGATAATACCTTGTGGTCCACCACAACGGGTGGCTACCACTAAGCGTTTACGGGCCATGGCTTCGATCACCACCATGCCAAAGGTCTCGCCACGAGACGGCACACAGACAATGTCGGCTGCATCGATAAACGCATCACGTTGCGCATTGCTTACCCAGTCGAGCCGCTGGGTGATGTGGCTAAGCCCCAAACTGTTGATAAGACGGTTTACTTTTTTATGCCAACGGCCTTTGCCAGCAATCACTAATTTAAATAACACTTGGCGCTGTTGTAAAATATGAGCGGCTTGCAATAACAAGTCCTGACCTTTGGTGCGTCTGAGTACGCCCATGGTGGCGATTACCGGCGGTTGATGTGGCTTGCGAGTGGTAGGCTCACTAGCGCTCAATTCCACTAAGTTGGGGATCACCTCTAAGGGGCCAGTGTAGCCTTGTTGACGGGCAAACTCTGCCAACACTGGTGACACACAAACCAGTAAGTCGGCTGCCATAATACCTTTTGCAGTGTAACTATGTAGCACTAACACCAGTTTACACTGGGCCGTCATAGCGGCTCGGGCGAGGTCCGCGTCTATGGGTTTGTGCACAATCACCAATTGCGCACCCTGTTGCGAAAACAGCTGTGTTAAGCGCTTGATGGCAATGTTTTTAAGCCACGGCAAGCGGGTGCGTGGATAATCAAGAAGCGTATATGGCAGTTGTCTTTGTTCTAAAAGGCTGTGTAATTGTGCTTTAGGGCGTATGACGGAAGTGACTTGATGGCCTAATTGGCGTAAATTATCGCTGTAATGTAAAAAAGTCTGCTTAGGGCCACCTAAGTCTTTGCCAGAAATCAGATTGACGATCTTCATGTGTGGGGCGTCATGGAAATGGATGAACGGCTAGTCTATCAAACATAAGGTTATTTTGTACCCGTGCCAGTCTTCGTTTATACCTGCTTGTGTTATTTGTTGTTGCCCATTGGGGCAGTGGCTCACCTGTTGTTTATCTGGCGCCGGCCTGAATTTCGTCAAGGCTTTTGGCAGCGTTATGGTTGGTTGCCTAACGAGCAGCACCGCCCGGTGTTGGTTCATGCCGCCAGCGTGGGCGAGTTAAACGCCATTGTCCCACTCATTGAACGCCTGCACAGCGAATTAATGCTCCCCGTGTTAGTCACCACTACCAGCGTTACCGCTCAAGCTCGATGCCAGCAGCTATTTGGTCACAACGAACGCGTGAGTCATGGTTTTTTACCCCTGGATCTAGGTTTTGCCAATGCCATGATGTTGCGTCGGATCAATCCACGCGCAGTGTTGTTGGTAGAAACCGAATTGTGGCCTAATTTGATTGCCCAGTGTGCCAGACGTAAGCTGCCAACGGTGTTGGTCAATGGCCGCATGTCGGCCCGTTCGGCCAAGGGTTATCAGCGTTTTAAAGTGTTGGTTGCGCCCATGTTACGCCAACTTAGCCACTTGTTAGTGCAAGATCAGGCCAGCGCCCAAGGTTTCATAGCGTTAGGAGCACAAGCCACGTCGGTGACTGTCTTAGGTAGTCTAAAATACGATTTACAATTACCTCCCGCAAGTCAGCAACAGCCTTTGGCTGCTGGGTTTTTGGGCCATGACTTGTGCTGGGTATGCGGCAGCACTCGCAGTGGCGAAGAGTCGGCGTTGCTGCAGGTTTGGGCGCAATTACCTGCTGAGCTAAGTGGCACCTTGGTGTTGGTGCCGAGGCACCCCCAGCGGTTTGAAGAAGTGGCAGACCTGTGCACACAGTCAGGTTTGGTGTGGGCACGGCATAGCCAGTTAGGCGAGCGCTCAAAAGATCACCAACAGGCCCACAAACACCAAAAACGGGTGTTGTTAGTGGATAGCATGGGCCTGTTGGTTGATTATTATCGCTGCGCCGATTTGGTGTTTGTAGGCGGCAGTTTAGCCGACACTGGAGGGCATAACCCATTAGAGGCGGCCGCCCTAGGTAAAGCGGTGGTGATGGGCCCCAATTGTTTTAACTTTGCCCAAGTGTGCGATCAACTCGAGCAGGCACAAGGCTTAATGATAACTACCAATGCTAGCCTGCTAGCAGATATCAGTGGATTGCTGAGCGACCCTGAGTTACGCCAACGTATGGGCGTTGCAGGCCAAGCTTTGGTGAACTCCAAAAAAGGTGCCTTAGATCGGCATTTTGCTGTGCTCAACAGCGTGCTGATTAATGTTTAAGTTACGCAGTTGGCATGCCTTTAGTGGCATCAGTTTCTTACTAGTGTTGTTGCCATTGTTAACGGCTGTAGGGGCATTTTTATCCTATACAGAACAGGCACAGTGGTCGCTGTACATGCAGGAATCTTACACGTGGCGGGTGGTTTGGTTTTCTTGGTGGCAAGCGACTTTGTCAACCGTCATTAGTCTGGTTTTAGCTTTGTTAGTTGCCCGCTCGTTAGCGCGCAGGACGCATTTTATAGGCCGCTGGTTAATGCTACGCTGTTTTAGTGTGGCTCTTGTCGTACCCAGTATTATTGCCGTTTACGGCATCATTTTATTACACGGTAAACAAGGTTATATGAATCAGTTGTGGCACTGGTTAGGTGGTCAACCACGCAGTTATGTGTACGGTTTAGTGGGCATTTTGTTGGCCCACGTGTTTTTTAACTTACCCCTTGCAGCGCGCATTTTGTTACAACGCTTAGAAGCCATTGCGCCTGAAACTTGGCGCTTATCCAGTCAACTCGGCATGAGTTCCACCGACCTTTGGCGTCATATCGAATGGCCTCATCTAAAAGGCGTATTGCCACAACTGGCCGCCATGATTTTTGCCTTGTGCTTTACCAGCTTTGCCATTGTTATGACCTTGGGCGGCGGTCCAAAAGCCACCACCATTGAAGTGGCCATTTTCCAAGCCATTCGGTTTGATTTTGACATGGCAAAAGCCGTGTACTTGAGCCTCTTACAAATACTATTTTGTGGTTTTATTTTATGGTGTGGCCTACGCTTAGGGCGGCCTATTGATATGTTCGCCAGTCAAGGTGTAGGCCATAGCCAGTTGTCGCTGCGGCCAGATACTCAATCATTAATGGGTAAATTACATGATACGGCAGTGCTGCTACTAGCCACCCTGTTGGTATTGGTGCCGTTAGTGGCGGTAGTGATTGCGGGCATCAACGATGCTTGGTTGCAAGTGCTGATCGATGTGCGCCTATGGCGCGCTTTTGTAAACAGTTTGTGGGTTGCCCTCAGCTCGGCCTTACTGAGTTTGTTGATGGCCTGGGGTTTGGTGTTGGCGCAGCGTTACTGGCGCCGTCATCATCCCTTTGCCGCAGAGGCCGTTGAGTGGACTGGTTCCATAATATTAGTGGTGCCACCGTTAGTGTTGGCCACGGGTCTATTTATTGGATTACGGCCCCATGTGGACGTGTTTGCCATTAATTTGTATGTGGTGGTATTGGTTAATTCCCTTATGGGTCTGCCGTATATGTTGCGGGTCTTGTCTGTGGCTTATATCAAAGTAAGTAGCGACTATGACCGCTTATGCAGCAGTTTGGCGATTTACGGTTGGCAGCGTTTACACCAAGTGGAGTGGCCTATATTGCGGCGCCCCATAGGTTTAGCTATGGCGCTGGTGGCGGCCATGTCGGCTGGAGACTTAGGCGTAGTGGCTTTATTTGGTAGCCCCGATATTCAAACTCTACCCTTGTTAATGTATCAGCGTTTAGGCAGTTATCAGGCCGACGCAGCTGGGGTGACGGCAGTGTTATTGCTGGGCTTGAGCTTAACTTTGTTTTTAGTACTAGAGCGCGTCTTAGGAGGCCCCCGTGATTGAGTTAAAACATGTTCGTTGTGGTATTGGTGAACAGCAATTCCACTATGACTTGCAGTTACCGGAGGGCGAAATTGTGGCGGTGATGGGCGCCAGTGGGGCAGGCAAGTCGACCTTGCTGAATTTACTCGCTGGGTTTATCAAGCCAGATTCTCAGGTGCATGGCGAAGGTGAAATTTACCTAGGGGGTGAGCGTGTAGACACCCTTGAGCCGTCGCAACGGCCGATGACGAGCTTGTTTCAAGAGCATAACTTGTTTGCCCATATGAGTGTTTATCAAAATCTGGCGTTAGGCATTCGCAGCAATCTTAAACTCACGACTCAAGAGCAACGGCAAGTGGAGCAAGCCTTAGAGCAGGTGGGTCTAGCTAATATGGCCGGCCGGCTACCAAAACAACTGTCCGGTGGGCAGCGTCAGCGGGTGGCCTTAGGTAGGGCACTGGTGCGTCGTAAACCGTTATTGTTGCTGGATGAGCCGTTTAGCGCGCTAGACCCCGCCTTACGTCACGACATGACGATGTTGCTAAAAACACTGTGTCAGCAACATCAGTTGTCGGCCTTAGTGGTGACCCATGAGCCACGGGATGCACTGGCCTTAGCACAGCAAGTGGTGTTTATTGCGCAGGGTCGAGTGCATTGGCAGGGCACTAGCGAAGATTTTTTGCAGCAAACTGATGCTGGTATCAAAGCCTATTTAGGCGAAAACTGCTAGGCTATAGGATAATTTATAATGCCCCTCAAATTCGACATACCGCAACACAGTCCAAATACCAGTACTGGCCCCGTGCCTCAGCAGCCCCATGAGCTGGACCATAAACACCATATTGTGGTGGTGGGTGCCGGTATTTCGGGCCTCGCCAGTGCTTGGTTTTTACAGCAACAAGGCTTTTCTGTCACTGTGTTAGAAGCCGGTAATCAGGTGGGTGGCAACTTACAAACGGTGAGTCATCATGGCTGCCTATGGGAACGTGGTCCTAACTCGTTTATTAATAATCGCCCGGCTATGGCCATGTTGATACAACAAGTGGGTTTGCAGCCTCATTTAGTGCTCGCAAAGTCGTCGGCCCACCGACGTTTTATTGGTAAAAAAGGCCGCATGTTAGCGCTGCCGATGAGTTTGTTGGGTGCCATCACCACACCCGTGTTAAGCCTACTTGGTAAATTAAGGTTAGTCATAGAGCCCTTTATTGGCAAGGCCACTCAGGAAGAGTCGATTGCACAGTATGTGCGTCGGCGCTTAGGTCCAGAGATGTTGGATTGGCTCATTGATCCGTTTATTTCAGGCGTTTTTGCGGGCGATGCCAATCAGCTTTCAGTGCGAGCCGCAGTGCCTAAAGTGTATGCCTTAGAGAAGCAATACGGCTCCATGATAGTTGGCGCGGTGGCTAAAATGCGCGCCAAAGCCAAACAAAATAAGCTGGATCAAGGGTTGGGGGTTGAATCGCTGGATGGTGTCATGATGAGTTTTGCGCAAGGCTTGCATCAACTACCGCAGGTAGTGGCCCAGCAACTGGGCGCGGCGGTACAGTTAAATACGCAAGTGGATAGCCTCAGTTTCAGTGCTGAATTTGGTTATCAGGTGCGTTCTGGAGATCAAATCTGGCAGGCGTCTCAGGTGGTGTTAGCGATTCCTGCGGCACAGGTGGCGCGGTTAATCGATGACTTGCAACCTCTCGACACTGACTTACATACACGTGCCCAAGCCTGTTTGCAGCAAGTAGACTATCCTCCAGTGGCGAGTATCAGCATGGCCTTTAATAAACATCAGATTAGCCATCCGCTAAATGGCTTTGGGTGTTTATTGCCCACGAAAGAAACCAAACAAACCCTAGGGGTGCTGTTTCCCTCTAGTATTTTTGCCGACCGGTGTCCAGATGATCAGCATCTATTGACGGTGTTTATTGGTGGTGGTCGTGGCACTGAAGCGATGATGCTTTCGCCGGACCAGCGTCTACAGTTGGTAGTGCAGGAGTTAGCGGGCTATTTAGGCATACAGGGCCAACCCTTATGGCATGAAGAGAGCTTGTGGCCCCATGCGATTCCACAGTACAAACTAGGTCACCTACCCAAAGTCGCGCTCGTAGACGAAGCCCTGGCACAATTTCCGGGATTGCATTTACGCAGCAATTGGCGCGATGGGGTGGCCTTGGGTGATTGTGTAGAAAATGCGTATCAGTTGGCACAAGACATTGGCGCCAGACCACTATAACCAGAGAAATATTATGCAAAAGCCCGCTTACAGCCCCCAATTTAAACGCCCAGATGTGCGTATTGAACATCAAGAAACGGTGTATCAGGGGTTTTATCAGGTGCAAAAGCTAAGTTTGAAACACCGCTTATTTAATGGTGGCTGGAGTCGTGAATTATCGCGAGAACTGGTTTTGCGTTTGCCAGCTGTGGCGGTATTAATGTACGACCCAAAGCGTGACCAAGTGGTCCTGATTGAGCAGTTTCGTGTGGGCGCTATGGCCCATGAAGACGGCCCATGGCAGCTAGAAATGGTGGCGGGTATGATTGACACGGACGAAACACCCGAACAAGTGGCTGTACGTGAGTGTGAAGAAGAGTCGGGTGCTAAAATTGCGCTAGAATCACTAGAACTGGTGTGTAAGTACTTGGTGACGCCGGGCGGCAGTAATGAAAGCCTCAATATTTATTGTGCACCGGTAGATGCAAGCCAGATTACCGGCGTGCATGGGTTGCCCACCGAGGGTGAAGACATTAAGGTACAAGTCATTGATCGAGACGTATTATGGGGTATGCTCGAACAAGGCAAACTCACTAATGCGGCCACCATTATTGTTATTCAATGGCTGCAACTACACCATCAGCGCTTGCAGGAGCAATGGATTAATCCATGAGTTTACGTATTGCCCAAATTACCGACTGTCACTTGCAGGCCGATGAGACCACCTTATACAAAGGCGTCAATGCTGACCGTCATTTAGACCAGTGTCTAGCTTGGCTAGAGTCTCAAGCAGCAGTAGATCTATTGGTGTTAACTGGTGATCTGAGTCATTTTGGCAGCATCGAGGCTTATCAGAGGCTAAAAAACAAAGTAAGCGCTTTGGGCGTTGACAGTATTTGGCTAGCCGGTAACCATGACGATGGTGAAGCCATGCAACGTGTGTGTGGTCAAGCGGTACAACAAGTGCGCAGTTTCGATTACGAAGGCTGGCAAATACTGACCCTGGATACTAATGATGCAGCCGATGGCCAAGGTGGCGGCAGTGTATCGGCGGCTAACTTGAGGGCCTTGGAACAGGCCTTAGTCGCCAGTAAAGGAACCTCTGTGTGCCTGTTTATGCACCACAATGCGGTGGCGGTCAATTCCGCTTGGCAAGACGATATTATGTTGGCCAATGCCGCTGAATTTAACACCCTTGTGGCTGCTCACCCCCAGATTAAAGCCGTGGTGTGTGGTCATGTACATCAGCAATTCGATCAACGCTTGGGTGCCATTCGTTATCTGGCCACCCCATCGAGCGCGGTTCAGTTTAGTTGCGAGCAACATCAATTTCATGTGGACTCTGAACTGGGCCCAGGCTTTCGCTTATTAGAGTTAACGCCAGCGGGTGAATTGCACACCCAGGTGCACCGCCTAACCAAATTATAACCATACAGAGGCTCGATTATGGCACCGGTTTATATTTATTTACATGGCTTTAACAGCTCGCCGGCCTCCCATAAAGCCCAATTATTCAAACAGGCTGTGAGCCAGATGCAGCCTGAAGCTCGGGTGATGATCCCTGAACTGTCGCCTTGGCCTGCCCAAGCGATGCAGCAAATTGAAGCTTTAGTGGCGGATGTGATGCCCACAGCTAACGCCCCTCTGGTGTTTTTAGGCAGTTCGTTAGGTGGCTACTACGCCACTTACTTGGCACAAAAATATGTTGTTCCAGCGATCTTAATTAACCCCGCTGTGCGGCCCTACGAGTTGTTAGCCACCATGCTCGGGCGTCAACAAAACATGTACACCCAAGAAGTGTACCAGCTCACCAGCGAGCACATGCAGCAACTGATCGACTTGGAAGTACAAAATTTGACGGTAGCAAAGCAATTGCTGGTACTATTGCAAACCGACGATGAGGTGTTAGATTATCGTTTGGCCGCACATACCTACTTGGGTTCTGAGGTAGACATTGAGCAAGGCGGCGATCATGGGTACCAAAACTTTGATCAACGACTGCCACAAATCTTAGCCTTTGTGGCTCAGCAACATAACCAGTAACCCCCTAATCAAGTGATCACGGATAAGACGAAATAACACATGGCACAAGATAACTATACCGCAGACTCCATCGAAGTACTGAGCGGCCTAGATCCGGTTAAAAAACGCCCGGGCATGTACACCGACACCAGTCGCCCTAACCATCTAGCACAAGAGGTTATCGATAACTCTGTGGACGAAGCCTTGGCTGGCCACGCGGATCAAATAGACGTTATCCTACATAGTGACCATTCACTAACGGTGGTTGATAATGGCCGCGGTATGCCGGTAGATATACACGCTGAAGAAGGTGTGAGTGGCGTGGAACTCATCCTCACCCGCTTGCATGCGGGGGGTAAGTTTTCTAACAAAAACTATGAGTTTTCTGGCGGCTTGCACGGCGTTGGTATCTCGGTCGTGAATGCCCTGACGTCGGCCTTAGAAGTTCAAATTCGGCGCGGCGGTCAAGTGCACCGTATCGCCTTTGCCGACGGTCACAAAGTGAGTGAGTTAGACGTCATTGATACTGTAGGCCAGCGCAACACCGGTACTAGTGTCACTTTTGCGCCGGATCCACAATATTTTGATTCGCCAAAGTTCTCCGTGGCACGCTTGAAACATGTATTAAGGGCCAAAGCCGTGTTATGCAGCGGCCTTAAAGTGTCTTTCTTAGACCTGACTAGCGCCAATAAAGACAAACACCAGTGGCACTATGAAGCGGGCTTAGAAGACTATTTATTAGGTGCTAACGAAGGCTATAACTGTTTGCCGGCTACCCCGTTTGTGGGCAGTCGAAAAAGCGAGATCGAAGCCGTAGATTGGGCGGTACAATGGTTGCCAGAAGGTGGGGACCTGACCCAAGAAGGTTACGTTAACCTGATTCCTACGGCCCAAGGCGGCACCCATGTGAATGGCTTGCGTAGTGGTTTGTTAGATGCGCTGCGCGAGTTCTGTGAAATACGTACCCTATTGCCCCGTGGGGTCAAGTTAGGCCCAGAAGACATTTGGGATCGGTGTTGTTTTGTCTTGTCGGTAAAAATGCAGGACCCCCAGTTTTCTGGTCAAACCAAAGAGCGTTTGTCGTCCCGGCAAATTGTTGCTTATGTGTCTGGCGAAGTTAAAGACGCCTTTAGCCTTTGGCTCAATAAGCATACGGCAGAAGGTGAGTTGTTAGCCGAGTTGGTGATTAACCATGCCCAAAAGCGCCTGCGAGCAGGCAAAAAAGTAACCCGTAAAAAAATCACCCAAGGCCCAGCATTGCCCGGCAAATTGGCCGATTGTAGCGGCACCGATGCCAGTCGTGGCGAACTATTCTTGGTGGAGGGTGATTCGGCCGGTGGTTCTGCAAAACAAGCCCGAGAGCGGGAGTTTCAGGCTATTATGCCTTTGCGCGGTAAAATTCTTAATACCTGGGAAGTTGATTCAGGCCAAATACTCGCCTCCCAAGAAGTGCATGACATTGCTGTGGCCATTGGGGTAGATCCAGGGGCGGAAGACTTAGAAGGTCTAAGGTACGGCAAAATATGTATTTTAGCCGATGCCGATTCTGACGGATTGCACATTGCTACTTTGTTGTGTGCTTTGTTTGTGCGTCACTTTAAGCCGCTAGTTGCGGCGGGTCACGTGTATGTGGCGATGCCACCCCTGTACCGCATTGATATTGCCAAAGAAGTATTTTACGCCTTGGATGAAAATGAGAAACAAAGCGTATTGGATCATATCGAAGCCGAGAAAAAACGCGGCAAGGTTAATGTACAGCGGTTTAAAGGTTTGGGCGAGATGAATCCATCTCAGCTTCGAGAAACCACCATGAAGCCGGATAGTCGCCGCTTAGTTCAATTGAGCCTAGAGGCAGGAGATGGCACCATGGAAGTGATGGATATGTTGCTGGCCAAAAAACGCTCGGGCGACCGTAAGTCGTGGCTCCAAGAAAAAGGTAATTTAGCCGAAGTTGACTGATTCAATACGGCTTCTTTGCATTCCTTTGCAGAGTCTACACTCACACTTGCAAAGCAGCTCTTATAATGGAGTCATCCCATGAGGGACTTACATTACTTAGGAGCAAGGCCATGAACAAATCAATTAAGCGCGCACTCATCATCATCCCTTCAATTGCCTTGGCGGGTGTTTTTGCTACCGGTGCCGTCATGGCCGACGGTAAAGACTGCAAGCGTGGTAACGGCCATGACGGCAAAGGCCAAATGGGCATGGGCCATAAAGGCGGCAAAAAAGGCGGCATGATGATGCATCGCATGGCCGACAAGCTCGACCTTACCGACGCCCAGCAAGACGCTATTAAAGACATCATGCAAATCCAGCACCAAGGGGGCAGCGGCCAACACCAAGCCATGGCGGCAGCCTTAGCTGAGTTGGCGCAACTAAAAGCTGGCAGCGACGCCTACATTGCCAAAGCTAGAGCCATTGGCGCCAAACAAGGCGAGGCTATGGTACAACGCTTGATAAGCAAGGCCGGCCTAGAGCAACAAATACAGGCCCTGCTTACTCCAGAGCAACTCGAGATGTACCAAGAATTACACGCCGAAATGGCCGAGCACCGCTCAGAACGCATTCAAAAGCACAACAAAAAGCACAGTGACTAGTATTAAGCTGTAATACCGAGCCGTAGCAAGCCTCTTGCTGCGGTTTTTGTTTATTCTGCTAGGCGTCGGCCCACCTGATGCGATCATTTGGTCATGACCCAGGGCGAGATTGAAGCCCAAGGCAGCCACGAAGAGTTGATTGAAGGCGACAACAGTTATAAGGCCATGTGGTTTTCGATGACACAGCGGCAAATGGTTTAGGTTGTTGTGGTTCCTAAGGCAGATTGCATTGTAGAGAAGGTAGGGGAGATCAACAAAAGCCGCGTTTTTTGCCTTCAACTAGGATATAATTCCGCTCTTTTATGCGCAGCTATAGCACTTCGTTAAATAGCGGCAATCCGGAAGTCATTGCATGTCCATTAATCCCCTGATTCGTAACTTTTCCATTATCGCTCACATCGATCATGGTAAATCCACCATTGCCGACCGCTTCATTCAGATGTGTGGTGGCCTGTCGGACCGTGAAATGGAACAACAAGTGCTTGATTCCATGGACATTGAGCGCGAACGTGGTATTACCATTAAAGCCCAAAGTGTGACCTTGGATTTCCATAGTAACGACGGCAAAACCTACCAGCTCAACTTTATCGATACCCCAGGGCATGTGGATTTCTCTTACGAAGTATCACGCTCGTTAGAGGCCTGCGAAGGGGCTTTGTTGGTGGTAGATGCGGCGCAAGGCGTAGAAGCGCAATCGGTGGCTAACTGCTATACGGCCCTTGAGTTGGGTTTAGAAGTAGTGCCGGTGCTAAATAAAATGGACTTACCCCAAGCCGACCCAGATAAAGTTAAACAAGAAATTGAAGAAGTCATTGGTATTGATTCCAGTGACGCCGTCGCCGCGTCCGCCAAGAGCGGTATGGGCATGAATGATGTACTAGAGCAATTGGTGGAGCTAATTCCAGCACCAGAAGGCGATGAAGATGCGCCGTTACAAGCGCTTATCATTGACTCATGGTTTGATAATTACTTAGGCATTGTTTCTTTGGTGCGCATCAAAAATGGTGTCCTGCGTAAGAAAGACCGCATTGTTGTTAAGTCCACTGGTTTGCAATACGGCGTGGATGGTGTAGGTATCTTTACCCCCAAGCGTAATCAAACGGACATTTTGCGGGCCGGTGAAGTGGGTTACGTGGTGGCGGGCATTAAAGACATTCACGGGGCGCCAGTGGGCGATACTTTGACCCATGTAAAAACCGCCGATGTCGAAAGTTTGCCTGGTTTTAAGAAGGTGCAACCACAGGTTTATGCTGGACTATTCCCGACAAGTTCAGACGATTACGAAGACTTCCGTGAAGCCCTAGCTAAGTTAAGCTTGAATGACGCCTCCTTATTTTACGAACCAGAAAGCTCTGACGCTTTGGGGTTTGGTTTCCGTTGTGGTTTCTTGGGCATGTTGCACATGGAAATTATTCAAGAGCGCTTAGAGCGCGAATACAACCTTGACCTGTTAACCACAGCGCCTACGGTAATTTACGAATTGGAACTCAACAACGGTAACGTGGTCTATGTAGATAACCCGTCCAAATTGCCCGACATGGGTGGTGTGGCGGAAATGCGTGAGCCTATTGTTGAGGCTAATATATTAGTGCCACAGGAACATTTAGGTAATGTAATTACCTTGTGTGTGCAAAAGCGTGGCGTGCAAAAGAACATGCAGTTTACCGCCACTCAGGTGGCATTAACCTACGACATGCCCATGAGCGAAGTGGTGTTGGACTTCTTTGACCGGCTCAAATCAGTGAGCCGTGGTTATGCCTCGTTGGAGTACAATTTCGTACGTTTTGAAGAAGCCAAGTTGGTGCGTTTGGATATTCTTATCAATGCTGAGCGAGTCGACGCATTAGCGGTGATCATGCACAGAGACAATGCCCAAGGCCGTGGCCGTTTATTGTGTGAAAAAATGAAAGAGCTGATTCCGCGACAAATGTTCGACGTGGCCATTCAGGCGGCCATTGGCGGCAATATTGTGTCTCGTACTACCGTTAAGGCGTTGCGTAAGAACGTAACGGCTAAGTGTTATGGTGGCGACATTAGCCGTAAGAAAAAGCTGTTAGCCAAGCAAAAAGAAGGCAAAAAACGCATGAAGCAGGTGGGCAGTGTAGAAATCCCACAGGATGCTTTTTTAGCGGTGCTTAAAATTGATAGCTAATCAGGCTGTTTAGGAACTAGAGGTAAGGATATGATGAATTTTGATTTTGAGCTGGTGCTTGCCGGGCTAGTGGCTTTATTTGGAGTGGGTTACGCCATTGACGTATGGCTGTGGAAGCCTGCGCGTGTTGCGGCTTTAGCAGCCGCAACACGCTCTGCGGGTGCGGCATTGCCCATGGCAGACCAAACCAAACTGCTGAAAGAGAATTTGTTTGCCGAGTACAGCCGTTCTTTTTTTCCAGTATTAGCCTTAGTGTTAGTGCTCAGGTCATTTTTTATGGAACCTTATCAAATTCCGTCGGGTTCGATGTTGCCGACGCTGACCGTGGGTGATTTTATTGTAGTAAATAAGTTTGAGTACGGCATTCGTTTGCCCGTACTTGGGACTAAGATATTAGACAATAACCAGCCCCAAGTGGGCGACGTGATGGTGTTTAAATACCCAGTAGATCCAGCCGTTAAGTTTATTAAGCGCGTGGTGGGCGTGCCCGGCGACACGTTGCACTACCGTGATAAGGTTTTATATGTGAATGGCGAGGCTTTGTCACAAACTTACATTAAAGATCAAACAGCCTCCACCGAACTATATGCAGAGTTAATTGGTGGCGTAGAGCATCAGATTTGGCGTAATAAAAACGCCGGTGTGGATTGGTCTGTCACCATCCCAGAAGGCAAGTACTTCATGATGGGCGACAACCGCGACGGTAGCAATGACAGCCGTTATTGGGGTTTTGTGCCAGAAGAGAACATTACCGGTAAAGCCATTGCCGTGTGGTTGCACTGGGAGAGCTTCTTTAGCTTGCCTAACTTTAGTACTGTGGGCGGCATAGAATAATATGAAAGCCCCAGCAGCGGCAGCTTATCAGCAAAAAGTAGATACTTTGTGTAAGTTGATTGGTTATTCCTTTAATGACGCAACATTGTTGCAGTTGGCGCTCACGCATCGGTCTTGTGGCAACCGTAACAATGAACGGCTTGAGTTTTTGGGTGACTCCATTGTTAACTTTGTGATCGCCCATGCGTTGTTTGAGAAATTCCCTAAAGCCCGCGAAGGCCAGCTGAGCCGCTTGCGAGCGGGTTTAGTCAAAGGCGTTACTTTGGCGCAGGTGGCCATAGAAATGCAAGTGGGCCCTTGCCTTAAGCTGGGTGCGGGCGAACTTAAAAGTGGTGGCCAGCGCCGGGAGTCGATTTTGGCTGACGCCACCGAAGCCATTATTGGCGCCATCTACCAAGATGCCGGTATGCAGGTGTGCGAAGAGCGTATATTGGCGTGGTTTGCGCCCAGGTTAGAAAACTTAAGCCTTACCGATACACAAAAAGACCCTAAAACCCGTTTGCAAGAGTACTTGCAAGCTAAAAAAGCCGATCTGCCTATGTACGACCTAGTGGATGTACAGGGGCAGGACCACGAACAGGTGTTTACCATCCAATGCCACACGCAGCTGTTGGACAAACCCACTCAAGCGAAGGCCTCAAGCCGTCGTATAGCAGAACAAAAATCGGCCACGCTGGCGTTGCAGCAGCTGGGTCAAGAAGCGGTATAGATAGACCATGACAGATTTAGACAGTTGGCTCGCACAACAAAATGACAGCAGCACCAAGTGCGGTTATGTGGCCATTGTGGGGCGGCCTAATGTGGGTAAATCCACGCTTTTGAACCATATTTTGGGTCAAAAAATCAGTATTACCTCGCGTAAGCCGCAAACCACACGCCATCAGATTTTAGGCATTAAAACCGAAGGCGATATCCAGGTGGTCTATGTAGACACGCCGGGATTGCATTTAGACCAAGCTGATAAAGCCATCAACCGTTACATGAACAAGGCAGCATCTAGCGCTCTAAAACATGTGGACTTAGTGATTTTTATGGTCGACCGTACACGTTGGAATGATGCCGACGAACACGTCTACGAAAAGGTGAAAGCGGCGAATTGCCCCGTTATTCTGGCCATTAACAAAATTGATATTTTAGATGATAAGCAGTCCTTGCTCCCCTATTTGCAGGAGGTTCAGCAGCGCTTACCAGACGCCGTTTTGGTGCCGATTGCAGCGCACACAGGCGCCTCTGTGGATCAGCTAGAACAGTGTGTGTTGGACCAGTTGCCTAATGGCCGGCACTTTTTCCCTGAAGACCAAGTCACAGACCGCAGCGCACGATTTATCACTGCAGAATTGATCCGCGAAAAAATCATGCGTCAGCTGGGTGATGAATTACCGTATCAAATGACGGTGGAAATTGAAGAGTTTGCTCAAGATGGTCCAGTGTTGCATATAGGCGCGCTAATTCTGGTGGAGCGCAAAGGCCAAAAACGTATATTGATTGGCGATAAAGGCGACCGTATCAAAATGATTGGCCGTGATGCTCGGGTCGATATGGAGCGTATGTTCGAGTGTAAGGTGATGCTTAAGTTATGGGTTAAAGTCAAAAGTGGCTGGTCCGACGATGAGCGTGCATTGCAAAGTTTGGGTTACGACGGCCTCGATTAAGTTTGGGATGTGCTTATGTTGGTAATGGAGCAACAACCGGCTTACGTTTTACATAGCCGACCATGGCGCGAAACTAGCGTCATTGCCGATTTATTGACCCTCCACAGCGGCCGAGTATCGGTGATTATCAAAGGCGCCCGTAAAGCCAATGGCAAACAACCGGCCAAGCGCGCCCTAGTGCAACCATTTACCCCCTTGCTGGTGGCTTTTACGGGCCGCGGTGAATTACGCACGGCCACTTCTTTGGATGCCGCTGGCCCTCCCTTATTTTTGCAAGGCAGGCCCCTTTATAGCGGTCTTTACGCTAACGAATTGTTGCTTAAGTTGCTGGCCGTGGATGATGCTTACCCTGCGTTATTTGCTTACTATCAAACCTTGCTAGAAAACTTGTGTATAAAGCAGTCGGTAGAGCAGAGTTTGCGTCCGTTTGAAGTCCATTTGATGGATGAACTGGGGTATCATGTTGCCTTAGATAAAGAATTTGAAACCCAAGTACCAGTCTTGCCAGAGCATTGTTATCGGCTAGTACCATTACAGGGCTTGTGCCGAGTTAAACATCAAGACGGCAATGCGCAGCTAATACCCGGACACGTATTACTCGAATTGGCAGCGGGGCGGTTTAGTGAACCCAGTTGCCTAAAATATGCTAAGTATATTGCCCGGGCGAATATCGATCAGTTATTGGGTGGCAAGCCGCTCCATAGCCGAACACTTTTTCAATCCATGGCTGTGGCACCGCCACCAAGCCAAGGGTTAATCGACAATTAGGAACATGGAAAATGGTTGATCCCAATCGAATTTTATTAGGTGTTAACGTTGATCACGTGGCGACCTTGCGTCAAGCGCGTGGTACGCGGTACCCCGATCCGGTGAAGGCTGCCTTGGATGCCGAACAAGCGGGTGCCGACGGTATCACCGTTCATCTGCGCGAAGATGCGCGGCACATTCAAGAGCGTGACGTGCGAGTAATGGCGCAAGTATTACAAACACGGATGAACTTGGAAATGGCTGTGACTGATGCCATGGTTGATTTGGCGGTAGAGATTGCGCCGGCTTACGTGTGTTTAGTACCAGAAAAACGTGAAGAACTCACCACCGAAGGTGGTTTGGATGTGTCTTCGCAAGAAGCTAAAATCAAGGCGGCGTGTTTACGTATGCAGGCTGTGGGTACACAAATATCGCTATTTATAGACGCCGATCTTGCCCAGATTGACGCCGCTAAGCGTACTGGGGCAGAGCTCATTGAGCTGCACACGGGCGCCTACGCAGACGCAGTAGGTTATGCAGCGCAACATGCAGAGCTGGTGCGGATTGCTAAGGGCGCAACCTATGCTGCCAGTATTGGTTTGATTGTTAATGGCGGCCACGGTTTGAACTTGCAAAACGTTGAAGCCATTGCTGCGATTCCTGAGTTTAATGAGCTTAATATTGGCCACTCACTAATCGCCAATGCATTGTTTGTGGGTTTGCCACAGGCGGTAATGGACATGAAGGCGGTAATGCTTGCGGCCCGTGATCTTAGCCGCCCGAGTCGAGTTTAGGCGCGCTTATGGTAAAGGCAATTGGCACGGATATTGTGGCTACGGCGCGTATTGAAGCAGCCCTAGAGCGCAGTGGACGCAAGTTTGCTGAACGTATTTTAACCAGCTTGGAAATGGCAGACTTTGACGCCAGCAATAACCAAGCTGGTTTTTTAGCTAAACGCTTTGCTGCTAAAGAAGCGGCCGCCAAAGCCTTAGGTACTGGCATTGGCCGTGGCATTTCGTGGCAACAAATGCATATTGAGCACGACGAGTTAGGAGTGCCCTTGCTGATTTTACAAGGCGCAGCCAAGCAACGACAAACGGATCTGGGCAGCCATAAAACCCATATCAGTATTGCCGACGAATTAGACCAAGCCTTAGCCTTTGTTGTGCTGAGCTAGCAAAATAGAGACGAGACAAACATCATGCACAGCTCTGCTGATTTTCCGACCATAGAAGACTACGTGGGTAACACGCCATTAGTGCGTTTGCAGCGACTACCAGGGCAAACCAGTAATGTAATTTTAGCCAAGCTCGAGGGCAACAATCCGGCCGGTTCGGTAAAAGATCGCCCCGCCATGAGCATGATTACCGAAGCAGAAAAACGCGGCGATATTAGCCCTGGCGACATATTGATTGAAGCCACCAGTGGTAATACAGGTATTGCCTTGGCCATGGCGGCGGCCATTAAAGGCTATCGACTAAAACTCATTATGCCCGATAACATGAGCAGTGAACGCAAGGCGTCTATGGCCGCTTATGGTGCACAGCTGATTGAAGTCACCAAAGAAGTGGGGATGGAAGGCGCTCGTGATTTAGCCTTGGCAATGCAAGCCCGTTGCGAAGGCAAGGTGCTCGATCAGTTTGCCAACCCCGACAACCCCTTAGCCCACTACCGTACTACAGGGCCCGAAATTTGGCAGCAAACTCAGGGTCGCATTACCCATTTGGTGAGCTCTATGGGCACTACTGGCACCATTATGGGGTTGTCGGCTTATTTTAAAGAGCAAAACCCACAAGTGCAGATTCATGGGTTGCAGCCTAATGCCGACTCAGCGATTCCGGGTATTCGGCGTTGGCCTAAAGAATATTTGCCGAGCATTTTTGACGCTGCCAAAGTTGATGCAGTGATCGACATGGATCAAGCCGAAGCGGAAGCAACCATGAAGGCACTGGCTACAGAAGAAGGTATTTTTGCCGGCGTGTCCTCTGGCGGCTCCGTGGCCGGTGCTTTACGTTTGTCGAAACAAGTCGAAAATGCCGTTATTGTTTGTATTATTTGTGATCGTGGTGATCGTTATTTATCTACCGGAGTATTTGGTTAATTATGGCTCGTTTATCCCCACTTCAGCGCAAGCTCAAGCTTAAAACACCTTCTGCGTCGGCCAAGCAAAAACGTGCGCAAGCGCAGGTGGATGTGAGTGTAGTCACACTGCCTATGGGCAAGCACATTGATATAGAATTACAAAATCTAAGCCACGACGGCCGTGGTGTTGGCCGCTGGCAGGGCAAAACTGTATTTGTTAACGGGGCCTTACAAGGCGAGACGGTAAGCGCCGAAGTGACCGCCGACCACAAAACCCACACCGAAGCGCAAGTACTGGAAATTCGTCAAGCCAGTGCCGATCGTATCGACCCGATTTGTCCGGTGTACGATACCTGTGGTGGCTGCCAATTGCAGCATTTACAGCCGGCCGCTCAAGTGACGTTCAAGCAAGCCGCTATTGCTGAACAGTTGCGCCGTATTGGTTCTATAGAAGTGCCTGAATGGGTGGCACCTATCACTAAGGCAAGTCAAGGTTACCGTCGCCGTGCCCAATTAGCCACGCGCTATTTTGCAGACAGTCGTACCTTGCTAATGGGCTTTCGCCAGAGCGGCCATAAACACATAGTGCCCATTGATCGGTGTCCTGTACTGGAGCCTGCATTGTCGGCCTTGTTAACGCCGTTGCACGATGCCTTAGTGCGTTTGAGTCAGACCCAGTGGGTCACCCACATTGAATTATTGCAAGCACAAGATTTAGTGTGTGTGAGTTTGAAGGTTTCGTCTGGACTCGGCCCAGACGACCAGCAGTTGATGTCTGCCTTTGCCGCTCAACATAATGTGAGTTTAGTGTGTCAGCAAACTGATGTTGATGACTTATGGTTACACGGTATTCCACAAGATCTAGTGTATACCTTGTCAGTAGAGGGCGACGCTAATCCTTTAACCATGGATTTTTCTGTTAAGGATTTTGTGCAAGTGAATGCCCAAGTCAATCAAGCATTGGTGGCGCAAGCCCTAGATTGGCTTCAATTGGATGCTGAAGATCAGATATTGGATTTGTTTTGTGGGGTAGGAAACTTTTCTCTACCGATGGCCAAAGCGGCACCGAGCGGGGCACAAGTATTGGCCGTGGAAGGTGACTATGCCATGGTTAAACAGGGCCGCAGCAACGCCCAAAACAACGGTTTAGGCAATGTGGACTTTATACAAGCCGACTTATTTGAAGCCAGTGCACGCAAAAAGTGGCAAAAGAAGGCTATTAACAAGGTATTGCTAGACCCGCCCCGTGCTGGCGCTAAGGGCATTGTCCAGTTACTAAAAGGCCAGCCCCTTGAGCGGGTAGTGTATGTGTCTTGTAATCCGGCCTCTATGGCGCGGGATTTAAAGGACCTACAAAGCCTAGGTTTAACGGTAGCCAAAGTCGGTTGTGTGGACATGTTCCCACACACCACTCACTTAGAAGTGATGGCCTTACTCATAAAAGAATAGAGTGTGAAATGGTACAGGTACGCGCAGTACACCCGACCCACGCGGACGGCAACATTGATATCCAAGCTTGGATGGCAGGTATTTCTGAACAGGTTGAACTGTTAGACACCAGCCGTCTACAGCGGGCCTGTGAGTGGACGCAAGAGGTGCGTGATCGTGCCAGTGAGAGCGAAGATCTTTGGGCCACAGCCGAAGTGGACTGTTTCCGTACGGGCCTCGAAATGGCCGAAATACTCACCACCCTGCAGGTCAACGAAGAAACCTTAGTGGCTGCCGTATTGTATCGTGCGGTACGTGAAGAAAAAATAGCCCTTAAAGAGGTGAAAGAAGCCTTTGGTCCAGTCGTGGCACAACTGATTGACGGCGTGTTACAAATGGCGGCGATTAGCAACTTGCAAAGCCCCACCCGCGACAATATTTTGGGCCAATCTGATGGCCAGCTGACTAATGTACGCAAGATGTTAGTGAGTTTAGTGGACGACGTGCGTGTTGCCCTAATTAAGTTGGCAGAACGAACCTGTGCCATTCGTGCGGTAAAAAACGTAGATCGTAAAAAACGCTATTTGGTGTCACGCGAGGTGTTTGACGTTTATGCGCCACTGGCTCATCGTTTGGGCATTGGTACCATTAAGTGGGAGCTTGAAGACCTCTCATTTCGTTATTTAAAACCTAACGCTTACAAAGAAATTGCCTCCTTTTTGGATGAGCGGCGTATGGATCGCCAAGACTATATTGAACGTGTATTAGGTAACCTAACAGAGCAACTGACCCACGCTGGCATTGTGCCGGATATCTCTGGTCGCGCCAAACACATTTATAGTATCTGGCGTAAAATGCAGCGTAAAAACATTGAGTTTTCTCAAGTCTACGACGTGCGGGCTGTGCGTGTATTGGTGCCTGAGCTAACCGATTGTTACACCGCGTTGGGTATTGTGCATGGCTTGTGGCGCAACATACCCCAAGAGTTTGACGATTATATCGCCACCCCGAAAGAGAACGGCTACCGTTCCTTGCATACCGCTGTGATTGGGCCAGAAGGGAAAGTGGTGGAGATACAAATTCGTACCTTTGCGATGCATGATGAAGCTGAGCTGGGCGTGTGCGCACATTGGCTGTACAAAGGTACCGACCTTAACAGCAACGGTAATTCCTACGACGACAAGCTCTCTTGGTTACGGCAAGTGCTGGAGTGGCATGATGAAGTGGGCGATGGTAGTGAATTTGTGGCCCAAGTGAAGGGCGACGTAGAACAAGATCGTATTTATGTGTTCACCCCCGATGGCCATGTGGTGGACCTGCCGACTGGAGCCACGCCCATCGATTTTGCTTATCGAGTGCATACCCAAGTGGGTAATACTTGCCGTGGTGCTAAAATACATGGCCGTATTGTACCGCTAACCTACAGCTTACAAACGGGCGACCAAGTGTCTATTATGACCGCCAAAGGTGGGGCCCCAAGCCGTGATTGGATGAACCCCAACCTGGGTTACGTACACGCGAGCCGCACTCGGTCTAAAATTAGTCACTATTTCAAGCAGCAAGACAAAGATAAAAACTGTACTGCAGGACGTTTGTTGGTGGAGCGAGAAATGCGCCGCATGGCCATTGCTGGGGTCGATTATGGCAAGCTATCAACCAGCATCAACTTTAAGTCGGCAGACGATATGTATGCTGCGCTAGGTGCCGGCGACTTGCGCTTGGCTCAAATTGTTAACGCCGCCCAGCAGCAGGTTGAGCCCAGCTTTAAACCCAAGAAACAATTGGACTTAACGTTGCTTGCGGGTAAATCTAAAGCGGCCTCATCTAGCAGTGGTGATATTCAAATAGCTGGGGTGGGTAACTTATTAACCACCCTAGCCAGTTGTTGCAAGCCTGTACCGGGCGACGCCATTATGGGTTTTGTCACCCTCAATCGTGGCGTATCCGTACATCGACAAGACTGCCTTAATATCATGAATATGGCGGAACAAGATCGTCAGCGTATTATTGACGTGGATTGGTCTAGCCAGAGTGAACAGACTTACCCCGTGAATATCTTCATCGAGGCCATCGACCGCCCAGGTTTGCTGAGCGAGGTGATTATGGTGCTTGGCAATGAACAGGTGAACTTGGGGAACGTTAATACGCAAGTGGATAAAACCACCCATTCGGCCACCATCGCCATGACCATTGATATTCCTCGGTTAGACTTGTTAGGCCGAATTTTGGACAAGATTAGTCAATTACCTAATGTATTGGACGTAAGGCGACGAAAAAATGGTTGATGCCAGCAACAGTGCCAGTGAACCCATGCAGCAACTGCTGGAGATTATGGCGCAGTTACGTCACCCAGAGGGCGGTTGTCCATGGGATTTAAAACAAGACTTTCGCAGTATTTTGCCCCACACCTTAGAAGAAGCCTATGAAGTAGCTGATGCCATAGAATCGGATGACCGCCTACAATTACGTGATGAATTAGGTGATTTGTTATTTCAGGTGGTGTTTTATTGCCAGTTGGCACGCGAAGAAGGCAGTTTTGAGTTTGCCGACGTGGCGCAAACCATGGCCGACAAGTTAATTCGTCGTCACCCCCACGTGTTTGGCGAAGAGGTATCAGCAGACTCAGGCACCATGGACGCAGAGCAAGTATTACAACGCTGGGAGTCGATTAAACAAACGGAGCGGGACGCCAAACAACAACATTCGGTGTTGGATGATGTGCCTAACGCTTTGCCGGCGATGCAGCGTAGTGCCAAGTTACAAAAACGTGCGGCTAATGTAGGTTTTGATTGGCCCGATGCTACCCCCGTATTAGCCAATATGGCCGAAGAACTGGAAGAAGTTCAGCAGGCGTTTGCTAGCGGTGATCAACAACATACGTTAGAAGAGTTGGGTGATTTAATGTTTGCTTGCGTTAATATGGCGCGCCACTTAAAACAGGACCCTGAGCAAGTAATGCGTGCGGCAAATGCTAAGTTTGAGCGCCGCTTTCGATTCTTAGAAAAGCAATTTCTGGAGGCTGGTGAAGCGCTAGAAGAAGTTAGCCTTGAGCGCATGGATGCCGGCTGGGACGCAGCTAAACTACAGGGCTTATAATACGGCCTAAGCTGTGTATAACGGATATCAGTCACATTAGCTATTGGTCGCGTGGCGTTGACGCGCTCGATTCGGTACACTACGCGGCCACGTTACATTTGCCTCGCCACATAGGGTCTCTTCGCAAGCAACTACAAACACATGAGAGTTGCTTGCGAAGGTATCTGAATTTAGTCGAATATGGATTGACTGAGCTACGAGTGAATGACCAAAGTATTTTAGTTTTTTTGGAGTTAAATCATGAAGTTAATCCTTTTAGGAGCACCGGGTGCAGGCAAAGGCACGCAAGCACAATTTCTGACGGACCACTACGGTATTCCACAAATTTCCACCGGCGACATGTTGCGTGCAGCAGTAAAAGCAGGCACTGAGCTTGGCAAAATTGCTAAGCAAGTGATGGACACCGGTGGCTTAGTTTCCGATGAGTTGATCATCAATTTAGTCAAAGAACGTATTGCACAAGACGATTGTACTAACGGTTTCTTATTCGATGGTTTTCCTCGCACTATTCCCCAAGCACAAGCCCTTAAAGATGCAGGCGTGGCGATTGACGCCGTGGTAGAAATTGACGTTGCTGACGCTGAGATCATTCAGCGTATGAGTGGTCGCCGAGTACACCCGGGTTCGGGCCGTACTTACCACCTGGTGTTTAATGCGCCTAAACAAGAAGGTAAAGACGACGTTACTGGTGAAGACCTAGTACAGCGTGTGGATGATAAAGAAGACACCGTGCGCCAGCGCCTCAATGTTTATCATGAGCAAACCGCGCCATTGGTTGATTTTTACAAATCCTTGATCGCCACCGAAGGCCCTGCTGCGCCGGCGTACCACTATATTGCCGGCGTTGGCAGTGTGAGTGATATTAAAGCGTCCGTGTTTTCCTCGCTCGATAAGTAAACGTCACCATGACCCATATACTGGCTCTAGATACGTCGGGAACCGCCTGCAGTGTAGCATTGTGGAGCGATAACGGATTGTTGCTAGGGCTAGAAGAGCCAGCCGAGCGTCAGCATACCCAATGCTTGTTGCCCATGGTCAAGTCCTTGCTGGCCCAAGCCGATGTGCAAATGGCTGACCTCCAAGCTATCGCTTATGGTCGTGGGCCGGGATCCTTTACTGGTATTCGTATTGCCGCGGGTGTGGCCCAAGGGTTAGCCTTTGGCTTGGACTGTCCTGTGATCCCCGTTTCTACCCTCGCTGCGCAGGCCTTGCGCGCCCACTTGCAGCTTCAACAGCCGCACAATTCCGCCTACGCATGCAGCTTGGATGCGCGTATGGGGGAAGTGTACTGGGGTGAATATACTATTGATGAAAATCATCCTGAGCTGGCTTTAGCCGTGGTCGAAGAACGCGTCTGTGACCCACAGCAGGCGCAGGTGATGAGCGCATCTTATGTGGCCTGTGGTAGCGGCGTGGCATTAGCCGCGATGCCAGCAGGTATATTGACGCAGGCGCTGCAAGTGTTGCCTGAGCTGGAGCCTAGAGCCGAAGAAATGGCCCGTTTGGCCGGTGCAGATTTTGCACTGGGCCGGGTGTGTCAGCCAGAACATGCGTTGCCGGTTTATTTGCGAGACGAAGTGACCTGGCAAAAACTACCTCGTTACCAATAGGGGCTGGCCATGGATTGGATGCAAGCCAGTATTATCGCCTTAATTCAGGGCATTACCGAATTCTTACCGATCTCAAGTTCGGCTCACCTACTGTTTCCTAGTTTATTGTTTGGCTGGCCCGACCAAGGTTTAACCTTTGACGTGGCGGTACATCTGGGTAGTTTGTTAGCCGTGGTGATATACCTGCGCGATGACTTGATAGCCATGACCCAAGGGTTGTGGCAGTGGCCACAACAAAAACGCCTTAATCGCCATGCGACCTTAGCGCTGATGCTTATTCTTGCCACCTTGCCTGCGGTGTTTTTTGGTCTGGTACTCAAAGATTGGATAGCGGTGAATGCCCGCGCATTGTGGGTGGTGGCCGCCACGACCTTGGTGTTTGGTTTGTTGTTGGGCTGGGCCGATTGGCGCAGCCGTAGAACCCATACCATGGCGGCCATGAGCTGGCGTCATACGCTGCTTATCGGTTTGGCACAGGCCTTGGCGTTGTTGCCTGGCACCTCTCGATCGGGCATCACCATGACCGCAGCATTAATGTTGGGTTATCAACGCCAAGCCGCAGCCCGATTTTCGTTTTTAATGTCTATTCCTATTATATTGGCCGCCGCCTTGCTGATGAGCTTAGATCTGGCCACCGGCGATGTGGCCATCGCTTGGCTGCCGATGACTATTGCCTTTGTGGTGTCGTTTGTTAGTGCCTGGTTATGTATTGTGCTGTTTATGCAGATCATAAGCCGTATGGGGATGTGGCCGTTTGTGGTGTATCGTTTGTTATTGGGAGCAGGCCTGTGTTGGTTACTGATAAACAGCCAAACATAGCTATTGTGGCGACGGGTTTTCAAAGCCAAGAAAAGGCTTTGGCCCAACTACTGCAACTGCCGCTGATTAAAAAAGCCAATACGGGGTATCAATTGCTACTGCGTTTTACTAGTGACGGCTTAGGCCTGGAGCCGGTGGATGGCCGTAGTGGCGCGGTGAGAGTGGATTTTGCGGCTGGAAAATCACGCCATCGCCGTATTTATGGCGGCGGCAAAGGTCAACAAATAGCCCAGGCGGTTGGCGTGCAAGGCGCCATACGGCCTAGGGTGCTAGATCTAACTGCCGGCTTAGGCGGCGATGCCTTTGTGTTGGCCAGTTTAGGTTGTCAGGTGGCGCTGGCTGAGCGTCAGCCTGTGGTACGAGCCTTATTGGCCGATGGGCTCGCGCGTGGGGTATTGGATATTGATGCAGGTGACATTGTTGCCGCCATGGCGTTACACCAAGGCGATGCATTAAGCGTGATGCAAGCATGGCAAGGTGTTGCGCCGCAAGTGATCTACTTAGACCCTATGTTTCCACATACGGGAAAATCTGCCCAAGTTAAAAAAGAAATGATGTTATTTCGCCAGTTTGTTGGCAGTGACGACGATGCCGGAATGATGCTAGCACCCGCCCGAGCCCTAGCATCCCATAGAGTAGTGGTAAAACGGCCCAGAATTGCGCCAGATCTAGATGACCAAAAACCCACCTACCGACTGGAAGGCAAAGCCAATCGGTTTGATATTTATGTCAACCAAAGTTTTACTAAATAACGCAGATCTCGTCTATGCCAAGGCTATAGTTCTGTGCAATCCACTACCCCGTCTTTGCGAAGGCCGCAGGCCTGCGGCAATCCATAGGCTAATAATGCGGCGGCGGTTGATTTGCCTCTGGGCCACCTTGCCCCACATCAGCCGCCTGTTGCAAGTTTGTCATTTGCTGGGCTAACAAACTTACCGCGCGATCCAACCGAGTCAGGTCTTTTTGTTGCTCACTCACCACCGCATTTAAGCTGTCGATAGTCTGTTCCTGAAAGGCGAGTTGTTGCTGTAATTCGATGATATCGGCGGCATTATTCATGATAATCTCAAGAAGTTGCAAAAAATTGATGTTTTATAAATCAAGTGTTTGATTGGTTGTGAGTTTTTCTATAACCTTGCGTGATTGTACTGCTTTCTGGTTGTCTGTGATATGGATATAGGTGGCCCTAAGTAGCACATACATGATTATAACTACCACAATAATAAGAGATATCGAGTCACTATGAGACGCACATTATTTATCTACAGCTTCATTATTAGTTTATTAGCCGCCCTAGCATTACCTTTTATTTTTGACGAAGTGGTGCAAGGTTCCAATATAGTCGCCACTCAGTTCGAGCTTGTGGTTGCCGTAAGTTTTACCATGTTTTGGGTTGCGACTTTGGCCACCGGGGTTAAGTTTATTACATCCGACCTAGAAGACGAGGTCCAGTGGGATGAGATGGACGATGATCCAAATCGCGAGTCTGGTACGGTAAAATGGTTTAACGTTACTAAAGGGTTTGGTTTTGTAACCCGCGACCAGGGCGATGACGTGTTTGTCCACTTTCGCTCGATTCGAGGCAAAGGCCATCGCTCGTTATTAGAAGGCCAGCGTGTGCGCTTTAGCGTCACCGAAAGCGACAAAGGGCTACAAGCCGAAGACGTCTCTATCGTTGGTTAACACCCACGGGCTAGGCCAGCCTAGCCTTGCTTGACCTGTTGTATCCCAATATGGAATAGGAAACAATTTATGCAAAACGGAAATGCTCATCACGACCATTATAACATTGAAAAGGAGATTGAGACCTTGAATTCCCGAACGTCTCTAATTCCATTTATTAACGAATGGGTGGGTTTTAACGCTCAAAAAACAGGCCCTTCTATCGGATAAAACCGTCGAACGAGCAGAGCTAACGTTTGCTCAAACGCCTATCGGTCATGATGACTTGTCGAGCGACAACATATGACCTAGCTTCAATCCAGTACACATCAACCTTAGTGTTGGCTCTATCGATTGTGTTGGGCGGCGTGCTTGGTATATTTGTATTATTAATGTGTAACGCGGTTATGCGTAAAGACTAAGTTCTTACCACTATGTAAACGCAAGGCAGGAGCCAGACTATGTCCTACATACAACAACTGTCTTGCTCCATCGACGCGGGCCTGGGCCCTGCGGCCAAGATTGGCCTGATCGTATTACAAACCGACCAGACTATTGAACATGAATTTCGTCAGTTACTCAATATTGATGGGGTTGCCTGCTACCACTCGCGTATTGCCAATGCCATGGCCGTGACGCCACAAACACTAGCGCAAATGGCCGCCGACTTACCGGTTGCCGCAAGCCTGTTACCTGCTGAATTTGAGTTTGACGCCATCGGTTATGCCTGTACCTCGGGCGCCACTGTGATTGGCGAAGGTGCCGTGGCTGCGGCGATTCAACAGCACCACCCTAATGCCAAAGTAAGTAACCCGTTAACGGCGTGTAAAGCCGCATGTGAGGCCCTTGGATTAACTCGTATTGCCTTGCTTACGCCCTACACCCCCGAGGTAACTCAGGCTCTTGCTGATAAGCTACACAGCTCGGGTATTGACATAGCCACTACCGGATATTTCAACTTAGAAGACGACTTTACCGTAGGTAGAGTGACTTCGGCGAGTATCTTAGAAGCGGTGTTAGCACTGGGCCAAAACACCGATTGCGAAGGCGTATTTGTGTCTTGTACTAGCTTGCGGGTGGCGGGCATTATTGCCCAAGCCGAGTCCATACTGGGCAAACCGGTGATCTCCAGCAATCAAGCGCTAGCGTGGCACTTGTTGAGTTTGGCAGGCGTCGCGCCACCGGCATCTATCTTCGGTGGTTTATTTCAATATTCACTCTAGCAGGACAAAGGCCATGACCAAAACACTCCCTCAGCATGCCAAAGTAGTGATCATTGGTGGCGGTATTCACGGTTGCTCGGTGGCCTATCATTTGGCTAAAGCGGGCTGGACAGACGTGGTTCTGTTGGAACGTAAGCAACTGACCTGCGGCACCACATGGCACGCTGCGGGCCTAGCAGGCCGTTTACACGGTGGCCATGCCACTACGGCCTTCTCGCAATATGGCGTGGACCTTTATCCTGAGCTAGAGCGAGAAACCGGCCAGGCCACAGGTTTTGTGCAATGTGGTTCCATTTCTGTGGCTAGCCACCCCGAACGGTTGCGCGAACTACGCCGCCAAGCCGACTTTGCGTTACTCAATGGTATTGAAGCGGCAGAGTTAAGCGTGGATGAGATTCTCAAACGTTGGCCCCTGATGAACCCAGACGGCATTGTGGGTGGCATTCACGTGCCGAGCAACGGTTACATTAATCCCATCGATTTGACCATGGCTTTGGCTAAAGGCGCGCGTCTACACGGCGCACAATTGTTTGAACAAACCAAAGTGCACGATGTGGTTGTGTCGAACGGCAAGGCCACGGGTGTGGTTACCGAGCAAGGGGTGATAGAGGCTGACTTTGTGGTGAACTGCGGCGGCATGTGGGCACGGGAGTTGGGCCGGCAAAGTGGCGTTAGTGTGGCCACCCATGCGTGTGAGCACTATTACCTTGTGACAGACACCATCGAAGGCCTTGCACCCGATTTGCCGGTACTGCGGGCCTACGACGATTGCACTTATTTTAAGCAAGACGCCGGCAAACTGTTGTTTGGTTTTGCCCATAACAAGGTTAAGCCTTGGGGTATGGAAGGCATTAGCGAAGACTTCTGTTTTGATTCCCTGCCGTTCATAGATGACGACGTTATGGACGTGTTGGAGCTGGCCATGAAACGGGTGCCGGCACTGGAAACGGCGGGCATTCGTACCTTTTTTAACGGCCCAGAAAGTTACTCCTACGATGGTAATTTCACCTTAGGCGAAGCCCCAGAGGTGAAGAACTACTTTGTTTTAGCCGGCGTAAATTCTACTGGTATCCAGTCTGGCGCTGGTGCTGGCCGTGCGTTAGCACAGTGGATTATGCAAGGCTATGCCCCCATGGACCTTAATGACATGGACCCGGCGAGAATCCAGACCTTTCAGGCCCGCGATCCCTATTTACAAGCCCGAGCGCCAGAAACAGAAACCCGCACTTATGCCATGCACTGGCCTAATTACCAGCGTGACACAGTTCGTGGCTTACGTAAGAGTCCGTTTTACCACACACTAAAGCAGCAGGGTGCTTGGTTTGCTGAGCAGCAGGGCTGGGAGAGGCCGGCGTGGTTTGCACCTCAGGGCGAGACCCCGGTAACCGATTATAGTTTTCATCGGCCTAAGTGGTTTGAGTACGCACAGCAGGAGCAACAAGCAGCCCGTGAAGCTGTGGCCTTGTTGGACTATTCCATGTTGGGCAAGTTGTGGGTAGAGGGGCCTGGGGCAGAGCAATTTTTGCAGCGTATGTGCACTAACAATATGGCAATGAAGGTTGGGCAAGTGGTCTACACACTGATGCTCAATCCCCGCGGAGGTATCGAAAGTGATGTCACCATCGCGCGTTTTGCGGCCCAAAAGTTTATGGTTATGAGTTCTATGGCTCGTACACGCCGCGACCACTTATGGCTAAAAGCCCACCTGTTAGCGCAAGACGATGTGGTTTTGCACGATGCCACTAGTGCCTATGGGGTGTTATCAGTCGTCGGCCCCAAGAGTCGAGCCTTAATGGCGAGCCTTACCGATATTGATATGAGTAATGCGGCCTTTCCGTTTGCTAGCTTGCAACACTTCTATCTTGGGCATGCGCCTTGCTGGGCACAACGGGTGTCGTTTACGGGGGAATTAGGTTGGGAAATTTATGTCACCCCAGACTTTGCCGACTATGTGCTGCAGCTGTTGCTCGATAAAGGCCAAGCGCTGGGTGTGCGGCTGTTAGGCGGCGAAGCGTTAAATGCATTACGCATCGAAAAAGGCTATTTGCACTGGGGCCACGACGTGTCTTATACCGACGCACCGCATCAGGTGAGTTTAGGCTTTGTGTGTAAAACCAACCAAACAACGCCGTTTTTAGGCCAGGCGGAGTACGAGCAACGCCGTGACGCTGCTCAAGGCCCTTATTTGTGTTATTTGGTGCTGGAAGATAGCCTGCCGATGCTGCATCACAATGAACCTGTGTTGAGAAATGGCAAGACCGTTGGCTTTGTTACCTCAGGAGCCTATGCATATCACAGTCAAGCGGCGGTGGCGCTGGGCTTATTGCAGTTGCCTGAGGGAATTAATGACAAACAATGGCTCACCAAGGGGCAGTATAAGGTACGTATCGAAGGCCAAGATTATCCCGCTAAGGTCAGCTTAAAGCCGAATTTTGATCCCCGTAATCAGCGTTTAAAGGCTTAGCTTAGCCCCAGGCCGAATGAGGAGAGTGGTAACATGGATACATTGGTTACGCCAGCTTGGCTGGCACAGCATCAGCCGTTAGTTAAGCTGGTGGATGCTTCTTGGTACCTACCTGCCTCTGGCCGCGATGCTAAGCTCGAATACGCCAGCGGCCATATCCCCGGGGCTGTACATTTTGATATCGATGTTTGTGCGGCTAAGAGTGACTTGCCCCATATGCTGCCCAGCGCCGAGCAATTCGCCGACTATGTCGCCAATTTGGGTATTAGCGATGATGACCAAATTGTTATATACGACGGCCATGGCTTATTTTCTGCTGCTCGTGTTTGGTGGATGTTTAGGTTATTTGGCTGTCCACAGGTTGCCCTGCTCAACGGTGGTCTGCCGGCCTGGCTGGCGGCGGGATATGACTTACAGGTCGGTGTGAGTCAGCCAGCGCCGGGCAGCTTCCATGCCCATGCCAAGCTTAGCCAAGTGGTGGACGCGGATTATGTATTGCAAGGCCTATCCGACTCGCAGACCTTGGTGCTGGATGCTCGCTCGGAGGCGCGCTTTACTGGACAAGAGCAAGAAGCCCGCAAAGGTCTACGTAGCGGCCATATGCCCGGATCACACAGCCTGCCTTTTACCAACTTGCTAGATGCCAGTCAGTGTTTATTACCCCTTGATGAGTTGCGCAAGACCTTGGCGCCCTACCTAGGACAAGGGGAGGTTATTACCAGCTGTGGTTCAGGAGTGACTGCCGCCGTGTTAGTGTTGGCACTGCACTTGTGTGGTGATGACCAAGTTAAACTTTACGATGGTTCTTGGAGTGAATGGGGCGGTCGCCAGGACTTGCCTGTGGCCGCTGCGTAACTTAATCATGGTGACTAAAGATTCCCTCAATGGTAAGCTTAAATAGGCGTGCAGCTTTGAAGGCTAATGGTAAACTGGGGTCAAATTTACCTTTTCTATAGCGATAATGGTTTGTCTTGAAACGTCCAGTTGGGTGGCTAAGTCGGTTTGTGCCCAGTCTTTATTTGCCCGTAAGAATTTGAGCCGATTATTCAATCACTCAAATGGTAGTTGAGTGCCAAATGGCACCTCGCTTTACAAAGCAGGGGCATACTAAAGGGTTTTTAAATTCGCAACTATCGAAGAACCGACAGATCGGTATACCATATACCAAAAATAGATTACCAATCGAGAATAACTTTTCCACTGTTGCCTGATCGCATGACATCAAAGCCTTGTTGAAAATCGGCAGCGGCAAAACGGTGGGTTAAAATAGGTTCGATGTTGAGGCCCGACTGCAACATTGATGACATTTTATACCAAGTGTCATACATCTCGCGGCCATAAATGCCTTTAATAGTCAGGCCTTTAAAGATGACTTGGCTCCAGTCGATGGCTGTTTTATCACTCGGCAAACCTAACATCGCAATTTTACCGCCATGGTTCATAGTCGATAGCATTTGCTCAAGGGCAGGCATGGCGCCTGACATTTCGAGCCCCACATCAAAGCCTTCTTTCATGTTGAGTTGTTGCATTACGTCCGTGAGCTGAGTGTTGCTCACGTCCACTGCACGGGTTGCTCCCATCTTTTCCGCCAACGCCAAACGGTACGGGTTAACGTCGGTCACTACCACGTTGCGGCTACCGGCATGGTGGGCAATGGCAGCTGCCATAACACCAATGGGTCCAGCGCCGGTAATTAAGACGTCTTCACCCACTAAATCAAAGCTCAATGCCGTGTGAGCGGCATTACCTAAAGGGTCAAATATAGCAGCGTGGTCATTGTCTATTTCGTCGGCCACGGGGAATACGTTCTCTGCCGGCAAACTTAAGTATTCGGCAAATGCGCCGTTACGGTTCACTCCAACGCCCACAGTGTGGATACACAAGTGTCTTCTGCCAGCGCGACAATTGCGACAATGGCCACAGGTAATGTGGCCTTCGCCCGAGACGCGCAAGCCTATTTCGAAGCTGGTGACTTTATCCCCCATGGCGACTATTTCGCCGACAAACTCATGGCCTATTGTCATGCCTATGGGGATGGTTTTTTGCGCCCATTGGTCCCAATTATAGATATGAACATCGGTGCCACAAATGGCGGTTTGCATGACTTTAATTAACACGTCATTATGGCCATATTGGGGTACGATAACCTCACCCATCCATAAGCCTCTGGAGGCCTTTTGTTTGGTAAGGGCGCGCATGGTAGCGGTCATACAATCACTCCTAAATCGCGCCCAACGGCGATAAATGCCTCTAGCGCCAGATCAATTTGCTGGTCGCTTAAGGCGGCAGACATTTGTGTGCGAATACGTGCCTGGCCCTGTGGTACCACGGGAAACGAAAAGCTCACGACATGAATACCAAGGCCTTGCATTTGTTGCGCGAATTGACTCGCTAGTTGGGCGTCAGCTAACAAAATAGGCACAATGGCATGGTCTTTGCCTAATAGCTCAAAACCTGCGTTAGCCAGCCCATTGCGTAGCCGTTGTGTATTGTTGATGAGGCGTAGACGTAGGGCTTGATCTTGCTTTACTATATCCAAGGCCGCTAATGTGGCCGCGCATATTGGTGGTGCTAAGGCGTTAGAAAATAGGTATGGCCTAGAACGCTGGCGCAGCCACTCAACTATTACCACATTGGCGGCTACGTAACCACCTGACGCGCCACCTAAAGCTTTGCCAAAGGTGCCTGTCATAATATGGACTCGGCCCATAACGTCACAGTATTCGTGGCTGCCACGGCCATCATCACCCATAAATCCAACCGCATGGGAATCATCCACCATCACTAAGGCGCCATACCGCTCGGCCAAATCACAAATGGCGCTTAAGTTGGCGATACTGCCGTCCATGGAAAACACACCGTCGGTCACAATGAGTTGCGTGCGACTGTCTGAGCTTTGCTCTAAGCAACGTTCTAGCTCTTGCATGTTGTTATTGGCATATCGTAGTCGCTGTGCTTTACATAAGCGCACACCATCAATAATGCTGGCATGATTTAAACTATCACTGATGATCGCATCGTTGGCATCTAATAAGGTTTCAAATAACCCTGTATTGGCGTCAAAGCAAGAGGAGTATAAAATGCTGTCTTCAAACCCTAAAAAAGCGGCTAGCCGACTTTCAAGTTGTTGGTGAAGTTCTTGTGTGCCACAAATAAACCGCACTGACGCCATGCCAAAACCATGCTTATGTAATGCGCCTTGGGCGGCAGCGATTAACTTTGGGTGATTAGCTAAGCCTAAGTAGTTGTTGGCACAAAGGTTAATCAGCTGTTTGCTGTCGGTGGTGATGGCCGCTTGCTGTTGAGAGCTGATTGGAGTTTCGTGTTTATATAGGCCTTGCTCGTGTAATTGCACGATATCATTGCTTAAGCGTTGGCTTAGTTGTTCTAATGCAGGCGTAGGTGAAAGGTTTTGTAACATGAGTTTAGTCCCTAATAGGTGTGCGCTTTATCGCTAGCGATTTGTCGGTAGGCAATAATGCAATGAAACACCGCTTCTACTTCGCCGCAGTTAAAATAGCTATGGGGCCGGTCGGCACAAAAGCGTAAACAGTCCATTGCGTCTAGGGTAAAGTGCTTATCCTGCACTTCAACAATCAGTTGACCCTGCATTAGGCTTACAATTTCAATCACTCCGTCTGCGTGGGCCTGGGACACGTAGTGATTGCCAGGCTGAATACGTGCAATTTGTACGTCAAAGCTGCATTGCTCGGGCATTTCGGTCATGGCATGAGCCACAAACTGGCCATCGGGGCTGGTGACGTCGGCTTGCTCATTAAAGCGCATCAACTGTGGCTGCATGTCTTGATTAAGCAGGGTAGAAAACGGCACGCCTAAGCCATTGGCAATTTTCCATATAACCGATAAGGTCGGGTTGCCTTCACCGCGTTCAATTTTGCCTAGGGTCAACTTAGTCACACCAGCGCTTTCGGCTAATGCTGCCAATGATAGCTTGTTGATTTGGCGCAATTGCCTTAAGCGCTGACCAAAACGTTGGCCTGCTATTTTAAAACTGTTATCGGGGAGAGTGTTCGACATAGGGCTTGAGCTATATGAGAATGATTAACGTAAGCTGAATTGTATATTAAAGTATGCCAATGGTAAATTATTGATTATGCATGGCGGTAGTGGGGCTGCGTCCGTCAATGTGGACTGTGGAGTTTTTGGATAAACAGAATGTACAAGGGTAGAGTGACATTGGCAGTTTGCAGCCAATGGGTGCTGGCATCTCTATCTATTTGGAAAGACTAAAAACAAGCAGGCATAAAAAAAGACCAGTTACTGCTAAGTTGGCCCAAAAGTAAGGTTTTATTTACATCCCGGCAGTGCGGGGGAGAGGGTAGCGTGAAAAGAGGCGCTAGATTGCCTACTGTTGGCAATCTAGCGCATTCAGAGTGAGCCTATCGCTCTGACTGTAAGCGAGCTTCGCTTATGAGGGCTTTAATCAAGGAAAGCCCCATCAGTGCAAGCACCATGGAGAATGGCAGGGCGCCAATAATCATGGCCGTTTGAATGGCAGATAAACCACCAGCCAGTAGTAACACGCCAATGACCAAGGTTAAGGCAGTGCCCCAGATGGTAATGTGACGATTAGAGTGCGGCGCTTCGTCACCGGCGGCGTTAATGGTATTGATGATCAATACCGCCGAATCGGCAGACGTGACTAAGTAGGTGAGCAATAACACGACGATAATAGCGCTCATCACCACTGCCATGGTTGGGTTAAGCATGACGTTGATGGTGCTAAACAATTGCGACGATAAACCGGATCCCATGATGGCTCCTTCGGCAATGCCTGAGAGCTCTAGGTCAATGGCACTGCCGCCGACAAAAGCAAACCATACAAAACACATCATAGTGGGGATAATCATAGCCCCAAGTACGTATTCACGAATACTGCGGCCACGTGAAATGCGGGCCAGGAATACACCTACAAAAGGAGCAAAGGCAATCCACCACGCCCAGTAAAATACGGTCCAGCCATTTTGCCAACCAGCCAATGCATTGCCTACTGCGGTACCGTCTTTTTGCCAAACAGTGGTCACTGATTGGGCCATCCATTAAATTCCACCATGGTAAGGTCAATTCCAAAATCCCTGGGGCGGCCACGCGAGTTAAATTTCACCAAGATTTTACCTTTCAACCCATGAGCAACGATGACCTGATATCGGCACTGCTATTTGTTGATGACGTCACCTTAGAAAACGGCCCCCTAAAAGTGGTGCCCGGCACCCACAAAGGCCCACTGTATTCCCTGTGGCACGATGGCGTGTTTACAGGCGCTGTTGCCGACGAAGTATTTGAACAACACAAACATAATATTGTTAAGTGCACCGGCAAAGCCGGCTCGGTGTGTTTAATGCACTCCAGTTTATTACATGGGTCGACACCCAATTTGTCGGATAAACCTAGGATGCTATACATCGCCACCTATTATGCCGAAGACGCCGTTGAGTTAAGCCCCAATGCATTACCTAGTCGCTTCACCCATAGTTTAATTCGCGGCACTGATTCGGGCCGCGTAAGATGCTCTAGCTATGAAATGGAAATACCCGAAGTGCCTAAAGACACGTCCTTTTTCGCCCAACAAGTGGCAACCAAAGTTTGATGTTCCTCGCGGCCACATTTTAGCAAGCTTGTTAACATAACATAACCCGCTTTATTATCGCCTACGCAAAAACGAAGCTTAGCTAACGCTCAAGCCATACTCATCGCTAGCGTCCTGCAACCACAAGAAGAAGTAATCGGCAAACTAGGACGAATCACACGTTACTCACTTTGGCATGTATTTGATCAGCCATCAAAGGCTTCTTCACTAAGCAGTGTTATTTTATTAGGCGCGCCTTTCCACTCATCTGCATCAGCAGGCACCTCACCAGCTTCTGAAATATTTGGCCATAGGTCGGCAAATCTAGCGTTAATTTCAAGCCATTCATCTACCCCCTCTTCGGTGTCAGCTTTGATCGCGTCAACTGGACACTCAGGTTCACAAACGGCGCAGTCAATACACTCATCTGGGTGAATAACCAAAAAGTTTTCGCCTTCATAAAAGCAATCCACTGGGCATACTTCAACACAGTCCTGATATTTGCATTTAATACAATTTTCGGTGACTACAAATGTCATTTCTATTATCCTGCTAAGACTTAGTGGATGTTTTAACTCGGACCCCAGTGAAAATTACTCTGATCCATGGGCCAGTTCATATCTGAATTGCTCTGCAAGCGCCTTTCAACCTGAGAATTAATGTCCTCAACCTGCTGCACGTGATCCATATGACCACCCAAACTTCGGTAGTCGGTTAAACGCATGGTAAATTCAATCGGTGCCACTAACGCAGGAGTCGGCACATAACCAAACGATTGACTTGGCATATCCAGCACATCAACCATGACCGTTATGCCGCCGCCGGGCCAAACATAAGCAGGTGAACCGCCGCATGACACGTAAGTGACCGCATCTTTAACCGAGCGAGTTAACTTTACTGGATTCTCCGTGACTCCTGCCCTTAATGAGCCACCCGCACCACCCATAAATAACACAGTGCATATCGACGGTTCACAATTTTCAGCAATTCGTTCAACTGATGCTTCTAGCGAGTGGGGCAATGGCATGGCTCGAGGCACAAGTTCATCATCCAGTTCAAAATAGGCCCACTGCTCCCCGGTGGTAGAAATCATCAGTAAACGTAATCCAGGCCAGGCCTGCTTTGCTTTAAATTCACCCAATATGTCAAGTGGATCCGTGATTTCTGTACCACCCCATCCTGTGCCTGGCTGCGACACCTGAAAGTAACGACCGGGAGTAGATCGTCTACCAATAATTTTGATTCCCGTAGGCACCATGCCGAGTACTTTGCCAGCTTGATGTTCTGACAATACACCGGTGATGTGATCATCTACCACCACCACCTCATCAACAAAAGGCTGCCATTGTTTAGCAAACATACCAATAGTCGCTGAGCCACAACCCACACGCATCAACTTTTCTGGCACTCCATTAACAATTGGCGCCTTGCCTGCCTGCACGGTGACCTCTGCACCGTCCTCAATGGTTAAATTCACCGCCTCACGATTGCACAATTTCAACAAGGTATCGCAAGTGACTCTGCCTTCTTTCTTGGACCCTCCGGTGAGGTGATGCACGCCCCCTAAGGATAACATTTGCGAACCATATTCACCGGTCATCACGTGGCCAACAACTTCATCACCGGCTCGGACTATAGCTCGCTCCGGGCCGAGATGACGGTCGGTATCGATTTTCACTTTTACGCCGCAATAGCTAAATATGCCTTCAGTCACCACAGTCACCATATCTAAACCAGCATGGTTTTGACTGACGATAAATGGTGCGGGTTTGTAATCGGGATAGGTCGTGCCCGCTCCCACAGCGGTGACGAAGGATTTATGGGCCAACACCAGGTCACCATTCCAGCCCACCTCCTTAGGGTTGTCTAAAAACTTCACCGCTTTTGAGCCACTTTCTACCGCCTGTTCCAAGATGGTAAAGGGATCCACCCTGACCAACGCACCATTCTCATTTGCATAACGGTCGCATGCTCCCGCCTTGCCATCGGCTATGTAGCACATGACGGGGCAAGCATCGCAACGAATTTTCCCCTCTCGTACACTTACAGCCGTTTGACTAACCATGATGGACACTCTCTTTATTGGATAAAATGGCTGCCGCAACTCGTTCAGGCGATGCCGGTAATTGTTGTAACCAAACCCCTGTTGCATGGTGAATGGCACTTAAGATTGCCGGCGCCGTCGGCACCATTACGTGTTCACCTAGGCCCTTAGCGCCATACGGCCCGTGGGCGTCTGAAACCTCAATAATGATGCTTTTTATAGGTGGAACGTCACCAATTGTGGGGATCAAATAGTCATGCAAATTATTGTGCCCTGGTAAATACTCTTCCATCAATGCCAAACCTATCCCTTGCGCGATGCCACCATGAATTTGCCCTTCAACTAGCACTGGGTTGATGGCTTTACCCACATCGTGGGCCGCTGTAAAACGCTGTAATTCCACCAACCCAAGGTCTAGGTCAACAGCTAAGGTGACCATCTGAGCAGCATAACCAAATTGTGCGTAAGGCTTACCTTGTCCTTGATCATCCAATGCTTCTGTCGGCGGGTTGTAGCTTTGTTCAGTGGCTAAAGCGTACCCAAACGGGCCATCCGGCAAGTGACCTAAATCTAAGCGATGTGAATTTCCGGTGCTATCGGTGGCCTGAATACAGCCACCTAAGAGCTGTAAAGGGCCACACACCTCAATCCCTAGCAGCTCGCCTATCTGTCGACGTAGCTCCAAACCCGTTAAACGCGCAGCGTTACCTGACACAAAAGTTTGCCGTGAAGCGGAGGTTTTACCAGCGTCTGGCGTTAAATCAGTATCGCCATTGACCAAGTGCACCTGATCTAGAGTCACGCCCAAGGCTTGAGCAAAAATTTGGCATATGACGGTGTTTGAACCTTGGCCTAAATCAACAGCGCCCTGGTGTAATGCCACCCGTCCGTCCTTACCAATGCCAGCTCTAATGGTTGACGGGTTAGGCAGCGATGTATTGCCACAACCATACCACCCACTGGCTACTCCCACGCCAAAGCGACGCCGAGAGTTGTTTCGAACAGCTTCTTGGTTTTGATTTCTGACTTGCTTGAGCGCCTTTTCCCAAGGTTGGTGTAGTGCATTAAGACAGGCTTTGATACCCACGCTGCCGTCAAATTTCTGCCCAGTTACGGTGGCAACACCTTGGTCTAGGGCGTTACGTAACCTGAACTCCAAACGGTCAAGGTTCATACTATTTGCCAGTTGATCAAATACCATTTCTTGTGCTATTGCCGCTTGCGGTACACCGAACCCACGAAATGCGCCGGCTGGAACGCTATGTGTATGCACGCCCTGACAAATGGCGCGATAACTGGGCCAGTTGTAGGGCCCAGAGGCGTGCACGGGTACGCGGTTGGCCACGGTTGGTCCCCAAGAAGCATAGGCGCCTGTATTAAAGGTGCCAGTAAACTCCATTCCCGTAAGCAACCCTTGTGCATCTACACCCGCCTTTAGTTGAATGTGGGCAGGATGACGTTTGGTGGTGCTACTCATTGATTCTGCACGGCTATAGGTCATGCGCACAGGTTGTTGCAACATTAACGTTGCCAAAGCGACGTATGGCTGAAAAGACAGATCTAGCTTGGAGCCAAATCCACCGCCCACGGCGCTAGGTATAATTTGAATATCGGCTTCGTTCAATGCCAAGATACCTGCTAAAGAGGCACGATCCATATACGGGGCTTGCGTACAACCATAGACTTGCAGGCGTCCACTAACCATCCTCGCCATGCCTGCTTCGGGTTCAATATAGGCGTGTTCCACAAATGACGTGTTTATTTCTACAGTTTTTGTAATTTCACTGAGCTGCCAAGCTTGCTGTAAGTCACCTCGTTCTACAAAGCCTTCACACATTTGGTTGTTGGGCCTTTGGTGATGCAAGAGATTGGCACCAGGTTCAAGCGCCTGTTTTACGTGCATAATTTCTGCAAGCGGGTACCATGTAATAGGGAAATCGTCCCAATCCAAAGCATCTAAAGCAGCACTTGGGGCAACTATTGCTGCCACGGCCTCGCCCTGAAAACGGGCAACTTTTTCAGCGAATACAGGTTGATCGGCAAACTTGGGAATTACCCCAAAACAATTTTCCCCCGGTACATCTTTAGCGCTCAATACCTTAAGTAACTGAGGCCACGCGTGCATAAAGGGACCTAAATCGCCAATCTCAAAGCGAGCATGGTGGTGTGGAGAGCGTAATAACCTGACCTCTAATACATCGCTGCGGCTAAGATCATCGCCAAAATCAATGGCTGCAATTCTAGCAGCGCCATCTTTACGTGCGTAAGCTTCTCCAACGGGTGTTACCTGCACAGGTGACTCAGAGGGTAGAGGGCGGAACATGGTGGCTGAAATAATTTTTCGATAACCGGTGCAGCGGCACAGAACCCCACCTAGAGCATCTTTCACCTGAAGTTCACTCGGTGCCGCATGGGTTCGGTGTAACGCTGTGGCTGCCACCAACATGGCCGGTGTGCACATACCACACTGCACTGCTCCATGCTCAAGAAAGGACTGTGACAAAGCTTGGGTTAAAGGTTCATCGGCCATTAAACCTGTCACAGTCTCCACGTTGCGCTCTGCAACTTGAGCCAAAGGTGTAAGACACGCACACACAGGCTGGCCATCTAACAGCACACTACAAGCGCCGCAGTCACCGGCATTACAACCGACCTTTACCGACTTTATGCCGGCTTCATCGCGGATTTGCTGCGACAAGCGAGTCGTTGGAGGAAGGCGGCTGGTAAATCGCTTTCCATCTAACTGATAAGTGGTGTACTGGGGCGTGTTCACGTCACCTCCTCGGACAGGGCTCTAAAAGCTGCGCGAAGTAAATGAAGCACGCTTTGACGCCGGTAATTGGCGCTAGCTCGCAAGTCGTTTAAGGGGTTAAGTTGCTCGACATGACGTGCTTCAATTATGGCTTCTAGTTGCCCTATAGACAGGCCAAGACAATCATTTTCTAATGCCTCTAGCCGTTGAGCTACAGCGCTGCAAGCACCTACTGCAATGCCAATATTGGATACTTTACCTACTTCATTAATGCTCACATTGACTGCCACCATAGCAATAGAAATTACTAGGTATTGACGGCTTCCTAATTTGGAAAAAAGACTGAACTGCGGGTGAGAACCAAGGGGGAAAGAAATCCCAGTAACCATTTCATTGGCGGCTAAGTCAATTTTTCTTGGCGCTAATATAAAGTCTCTTATAGGAACGCTTCTAGATCCTTTTGCACAAGCGATTTCAACTACTGCATTTAATGCCATCAATGGCGGTACGGTATCGGCTGCTGGGGATGCATTACACACATTACCCACTAAGGTGCCACGATTTTGAATCTGAGCCCCACCAACCATGCCACATGCCTGCTGTAAAGCGCGACAAGCGTCGGGTAAAGTGGCATTTTTTAATTGCGCCAAGGTTACACCGGCTCCTATCCAGAGGGCATCACGTCCAATGTCCATGCGCGCCCATGCAGACACTGCGGTGATGTCTAATACTGGTGTTTTTGATAATGCAACTGGCGCATCATTCTGCGCATACAAATCGGTACCTCCAGCCAAAATTTGACCTCTATATTGATCTAAAAAGCTAAGCGCTTGATCAGCATTTGTGGGGCGTAAAAAAGTCATAGTTTAAACCGATAGGTAGGCATCACGAACTTCTGGTTCGGCGTCTAACTGGGCAAATGATTGATCAAACTTTTTTTCTCCACTTTCGATAATAATAGCGCGATCCGCTACCAAACGCGCAAAATGTAAATTTTGTTCCGACAAGACCACGGTTACTCCCTGCTGTTTAAGCTGTGTAATGGTGGTCGCCATCTGTTCGACAATTACCGGGGCAATACCCTCAGAAGGTTCGTCCAATAGCAGCAATTTCGGATTGCCCATCAAAGTCCGCGCAATGGTAAGCATTTGCTGCTCACCACCAGACAATTCACGGCCACGGTTATTACGCCGTTCATGTAGATTTGGAAACAACTCAAATAAGGCGTCGAAAGTCCATGGTTGTATGCCTTGGCGTGCAGGTTGACGCCCCACTTCAAGGTTTTCCAATACCGTCAAATCCGTAAATATTCGCCGCTCTTCCGGCACATAACCCAAACCCATTTTAGCGACAGTGTGGGCTGGCAAGTGGCTAATTTCTTGGCCCAGAAAATTTATCGAGCCAGTGTGCGGTTTAAGCAACTGCATGATCGACTTGAAGGTGGTGGTTTTTCCAGCGCCGTTACGTCCCAGTAGTGCAACCACTTCACCAGCGCTCACTTTAAAACTGACATCATGTAAAATATGAGCTTTGCCGTAATAACTGTTAATCGTATTTAATTCAAGCATGGGTTTGCTCCTCTATGGCGTACAGGCTTCCGCCACCGAGGTACACCTCTTGAACCTTGGCATCATTACGAATTTGCTCTACGCTGCCTGAGGCAATTAGCTGACCTCGATTTAGCACCATAATCTTATGTGCATGGGCAAAAACTACGTCCATATCATGCTCCGTAAACAGCACACTAATTTGCCTTTGCTTCACAATCTCGCCAGTCAATTGCATCAATTTGATACGTTCCTTTGGTGCCATTCCAGCCGTTGGTTCATCCATTAAAAGTAATTTTGGAGCGTTACTTAGTGCAATAGCCAATTCGAGGCGTTTAAGGTCGCCGTATGCCAATATAGCGCAGTGACGGTCAGCTTGATTTTCCATGCCCACCAATGCTAATAACTCCATCGCTTGCGGACGGTATTGCTTGTGAGCATAACAAAACACCTTAAACAGTCGTCGGTGATAAGACATGAGTGCCATTTGTACATTTTCCACCACAGTCATCGATGGATAGGTTGCGGTAATTTGAAACGTACGCCCAACGCCACGGCGCCAAATGTCTCTGGGTGTCAAGCCATGGAGATTTTCTTCACCGAGGAAGACTTCTCCTGAAGTGGCTGGTAATTGCCCCATGAGCATGTTGAAGCAGGTTGATTTTCCCGCGCCATTGGGTCCGATCAAGGCCAACATCTGGCCTGTTTCTACCTCAAAACTAACGTCTTTCACAGCCTCTATACCGCCAAAGGTTTTACATAGATTGTGTACCTTTATTACGCTATTCATTGGTTGTTCTCCTGCTTAGATAAGCCTAGCTTTTCTTTGGCAGACTGCAAAGAACCAACGATACCTTCTGGCGCCAATATAACCACGCCAATAATTAACAAGCCCAACATGAGGCGCCAGTACTCTAGTCTGGTAATCAGGTCTTTGACTAACTCCAAAGAGGCCGCACCAACTACCGCCCCAGACAGGGTTTTTACGCCGCCCAAAAACAGCACGATAAGGCCATCGAAGGATTTGGCCGTTTCCATTTCCGAGGGGAATATACTGCCCTTAGAGAATAAAAATAACCCGCCAGCTAAGCCTGCCATCATGCCGGCTAAAGTGAAGGCTGCCCATTTCATTCGTTGCGTGTTAATACCTGTGGCCTCTGCCTGCCGGCTAGAATCGCGACTAGCTCGTAAGGCATAACCGAAAGGTGAATGGGCGACATGGCGCAATAGAATAATGCTGCCGACTCCCAGCACCAAAGTTAAATAATAATAAGCTGAGGTGCTGTTAAGCCAAGCGGAAGGCCACAAGTCCACCATGCCATCATCACCGCCTGTGACTTCACCCCATTGAAACACTAACGACCAGAGCAATTGAGCAAAGGCTAAGGTGAGCATGGCAAAATAGACCCCCGTAAGACGAATACAAAACCAACCTATCAAAAACGCCAGCATGCCAGCACCAATAGGTGCAAGTATTAAGGCTAATTCCATTGGGGTATTAGCGTAACTGACCAATAAAGCGGCCACGTAGGCGCCGCCGCCAAAGTAGGCCGCGTGACCAAAAGAAACCATACCCCCAAGCCCCAACATAAAATGCAAACTAGCCGCAAACAAACAAAAAATAATAATGTCGGTGATTAATACTTGTGAAAATGAAGACCCAAACACAGGCACTGCCGCCAACACCAATAGGCCCAGGGCAACCCATATCCTTGCATTTCTGCCGGCCGGTTTGATGGGACGCTCAGGCTCACCCACTTGACCGTGTTCACCAGCCACCTCGGCCCTGCCAAATAGGCCATAGGGGCGTATCATTAGCACTAAGGCCATGACAACAAACATCAACACTAAGGTACTGTGGGGTAAGTAAGCGACACCAAACACACCCAATACCGATATCAACACAGAAGCCACATAGGCGCCAGGTAAAGACCCCATACCGGCAATCACTACCACCACAAATATGGCACCTAAGATATTAAAATCCATCATTAGATCCGCGCCACCCTTGGGCAGCTGAATAGCACCACCTAGGCCAGCTAAAGCAGACCCTAAGAAAAACACACCGGTAAACAGCCAGGCCTGATTCACCCCTAGTGCGCCTACCATTTCTCGATCTTGAGTGGCGGCGCGCACTAAAATTCCAGCGCGGGTTTTGGCCATCATGTACCACAAGCCAAATAATACAAATGGTGTAATCGCAATAAGTGCCAAATCATACTGGGGAATCGGCTCTCCTAAGATACGGACGATGCCTTTGAGGCCAGGTGCTCTTGGTCCCAGCATGTCATCTGGGCCCCAAACCATGAGCGCTAGATCTTGAATCACTAAAATAACACCAAAAGTGGCAACCAATTGAAACAGTTCAGGTGCTTTATAAATGGGCCGTAGCACACAAACCTCAACCACCACGCCAATCACACCCACAGCTAAACCCGCCAAGACGACGGCGCCCCAAAAGCCTACTGCACCAGGCAATACCTGCATTAAGCTATAACCAATATATGCACCTAGCATATAAAAAGAACCATGGGAAAAGTTAACAATACGTGTTACGCCGAAAATTAATGACAGCCCGGACGCGACCATAAACAGAGCCGCTGCATTCGCAAAACCGTTAAGCAGCTGAGCTATGAATAATTCCATATCAATAAACCTTTTGTTGCCCAGTCCAATAATGGACCATTTTCAAAATTGGGTACGGCTGGAAGCCTTTCCCCCAGCCGTAACTTTTCCCTAGTTTGCTGATGGACGGAGTAACTTCACTTCGGCATCCGAAGGCAAGTAATCAGCGCCATCTTTATAGCTCCAATCGACCATAACACCCATACCATCGCGAATTGCGGTAGTGCCTACAAAAGCACCCATGGTGGATTGATGATCCTGTTTACGGAACATAATTTGGCCCACAGGGGTATCTACTTGCAACCCTTTGAACGCCGCAACCAAAGCTTGCGTATCCGTTGAGCCTGCAGAGCGAATACCAGCGCCAATGGTTTGTCCTGTCGTATAGCCTACAAGGGAACCGATACCAGGACGTTCACCGTAAGCGGCTTTATAGGCGTCAACAAATGCCTTATTAGCACCCCCTTCGAAGTCGTACCAAGGGTATCCAGTAACAACCCAACCTTCAGGAGCCTCATCTTTTAAAGGATCGATATATTCGGGTTCGCCAGTTAACAAGCCATAAACTTTGCGATCATCAAACAGGCCGCGCAAGCTACCTTGACGGACAAACTTACCCAGATCGCCACCAAAAGTAACGTTATAGATAGCATCAGGCTTAGCCCTTTCTATGGCTTGGACTTCGGCACCCGCATCAATCTTAAACAACGCTGGCCATTGTTCGGTGACAAATGTCACATCAGGTCGCAACGCAGTAAGGGCTTTTTTAAACGCTGCAACAGCATCTTTACCGTAGGCATAGTTAGGCGCGATCGTTGCATATTTCACTGCTGGATCCTTAGCCGCCTGTTCGGCCAACATAGCGGCCTGCATATAGGTGGATGGACGTAAACGGAAGGTGTATTCGTTACCTTTGGCCCACACCAGTGCGTCGGCTAAAGGTTCTGCCGCCAAGTACAGGTACTTTTTTTCGGCTGCATAGGATGAAATGGCTAGTCCAACATTGGATAAAATGGTGCCGGTTAACATCACGGTGCCATCTCGAGTCATCAACTCTTCGGCAATTTTAACAGCTTCACCGGGTTTACCTTGATCGTCTCGATAAATTATTTCTAATGGTTTACCCAGTACACCTCCATCAGCATTGATTTCTGAAACGGCAAGATCCAAACCTTTCTTATAAGGCTGAGCTAGGAATGCCAATCTTTTATAATGGTTAATGTCCCCGACTTTAATGGTTTCACTGGCCTGTGCCGCAAAGCTGCCCAAACCAACAGCCGCCACAGCCGCTAGGGTTATCGTTTTTTTTAACAACGTCATAACGTACCTCCAAGTTATTATATTTATCAGGTTGATGTGTGCGCGGCCCCCCAATTCCACAGATTTGTTAATGGCTATTCAATTCAGCATCGATTAATGCTTGTATACGGCGCCGAAAGACAATTGGGCCCCGGTCGATAGCGATACGGATAGGCCGCCGTTTTTGGGGCCTATTTTCCGCTTCTTCTATAGCTTCTAAAATAGCCTTATCTTCCGCAAAGGCAATTTTAAATAATTCATCCATACGATCCGAAAGCGTCTCATCATCAATCGCAATATTGCGTATATGCACCCATCTATCAATGGTATATCCAGCCCTTACTGGGGTTAATAAATGCACTGCAAAAACCCTCACCCCTTGGTCTCGCTCATGCTCTTGCAAATTTCGAGCAACTACAGCACTGCCAAAGTCAATCACTGCGGTACAGGGCAAATGTAAATGGTAATAATGCCAGCGATCCACGTTGGCACTAAAGCCTCCCACTTCGCGAAAAAAACCGATAGGTGACGCATTTTTAATCCAACGCCAGACGGTAATAACCTCACCGTCAGTTTCAGTATTGATACCAATATCTTCGCTCGCCTCACTACCTAACGTGGTAGGGTGAACAAAACTTACGTGTGCTGGATCTACTAAATTTTCGGCGACGTTTAGGTAGTTGGCTTTAAGATGTAAGGCTCCGCCATGGTGGGTACACCAGTTTGGGTCATTCATTTGCGGTAAACTAAACACATCCTTGGTATCAGCCAGCGTCTTATCCCCCATCCAAACCCAAACAATGCCATGGGCCTCTTGCACAAGATAATCATCAACATAGGCTGTTTTGGGTATGTTATCAGCCCCAGGAACGCGCACGCAGCGACCGCTGCAGTCAAAAGTTAAACCATGGTAACCACACTGTATCTGGTCACCAATACGTTTGCCGTGCGATAAGGGCAGCTGGCGGTGGGGGCAACGATCTTCCAAGGCCACTACTTGGCCTTTGGAATCCCGAAACATCACTAGGTGCTGTTCCAACATCTCACGACTACATAGTTGCTGACCAAATTCTGAACTCCAACCTGCCACATACCAGGCGTTAAATACGTAGTCCATCAAACACTCCTACTAGCCAAAGGATTTTTATTATTGCCAATCTGGCGCTATCACCACCGCCATGCCATCTTGAGCTGACGACAACACCAATTGACACGATAAACGAGAGTTATCCTCAGGTTTACATGCTTCGTCTAACATTGACTCTTCTTCCTCGCCAACGTCACCCAAACTCTGTAACCAAGACGGATCTATATACACATGGCAGGTAGCACAGACGCAATTGCCATCACATTCAGCTGCGATATCAATGTTGGCTTCGCGCAATAGCTGCATGAGCGTATCACCGCTACAAAATTCAAGTGGCTGCATTGTGCCACTGCGATTAGTCACATTTAATTTCATTTGACCCCCAATTTTTTCTGTAAACTAGACGATGAGGTGGTGTACTGAAACACGACTTTTTTACCAGGGTCCACAATGCCCATAGCGGCGTGAGACATGAGTGCAGCTTCGTGAAAGCCGGATAAAATCAGTTTCAATTTGCCGGGGTAGGTATTGATGTCGCCAATGGCAAACACACCCGGTCGAGATGTGGCAAACTTTTCCGTATCTACCTTGATACGGTTAGCTTCCAACTCTAGTCCCCACTGCGACAGCGGTCCCAACTTCATGGTTAACCCAAAAAATGGTAATAGAACATTACATAGCACCAGCGTGCTATTGTCTTTAGCCTTTATTTCTACCTGAGTCAGCTGACCCTGGTCGCCAACCAAGCCTTTCACCTGCCCTATGACCAAATCCATTTCACCCGCCGCCACTAAAGCTCGCATTTTATTGACACTGTCCGGAGCGCTACGGAAATCGTCTCGACGGTGCACCAAAGTGACCCGCTTGGCGATAGGCTGTAAATTTAAACACCAGTCCAAGGCAGAATCACCGCCCCCCACAATCACCAAGTGTTGATCGCGCATGAGTTCGCGTTGACGCACCGCATAGTGAACTGAACGTTGCTCATATTCTTCGATACCAATGATGGGCGGACGTTTGGGCTGAAAACAACCACCACCTGCGGCAATAACAACAGCAGCAGCTTTAATCTGGGTGCCTTCAGTGGTGCCAACAGTAAAACCTTGTTGTGCATTGCCCTCAATACTCTCAACCATTTCGCCTAAATGGAACGATGGATTGAAAGGTGCTATCTGCTCCATCAACCGATCCGTTAACTGCTGCCCAGAAATGACAGGCCATGCAGGTATATCGTAAATTGGTTTTTCTGGGTACAACTCCGCACATTGCCCACCAGGCTTATCCAGCACATCAATAAGGTGAGTTTTAAGCCCTAACAGCCCCAGTTCAAATACTGCGAACAAACCCACTGGGCCTGCGCCAATAATCACCACATCCGTAGTTGCTAAATTACTCATCAACGCAATCCATCTTCGCCCACGGCTTGATCGTGGGTTAACCCACCGACCCTTGGCAAAGGCCGGCCTGAATCAGTTACAGCCACTGCCACCATGATTTCGTTGGCCCGTGGCGCGTCATTGATACGTACTTCCATACCGTCAAAGTGTGACCGTACATATGCGGCTTCTTTATGACCTAAGGGAATATCCAGCGCATGGCCCATTGCGCCCATTTTTTTATTTGACGCCACAAGGGCTGCACCTTTTTCTACCGCAGCTCGTAATGGTTTGCCTAATCTCGGGTGAAGGATGGCAGCAGCATGTTCAAGTTCGCCATTTTCACCCACCAGCGCTGCCTTGCCATAGCTTTGGGCCTCACAAGATTCAATACCGAGGGCTTCGACACACGCTTTACCCAGTAAAGCGCCTAATTCTTCACCAATCAGCATTAACGCCTCTAAGTCGTGCTCATATTGGCCCGCAAAAGGATTAGCGATTACCGCAACAGCTGCTGCGCGGCGCGTTGGAGGATCAATGGTCTGGCCCATTTCTTGGTTTGTATGTTCGACAACTGTCACCAGTTTACGAATATTTGCGGTTCCCATAATCGGTTTCCTTTGCAGATTTAAAAAACAAAGAGGTTAAACTTATGTGCTAGTGTTGGCCCGTGAATTGACTCTAAGTTTGGTCACAATCGTCTATAGTCCTTACCTACCACGCGTACACTTTGTTGTAAGCTCAACAAAACACTGATGATGAGCCCCTGATCAATCATTTGCTGTGCGACCACCACGCCATTGCGTAGCGCATCACTGACTTCGGCAGAGCTCAAGCCCGCAACCGAGGTGGTGACATACATACCCTTAAGGTCCGTATCCGGTACTAACTCTTGTGCTAACGTGCGGCCTACCTTTTCCTGCAGCGGCAGGTTAACTGCGTTAGCAATCAGGGTGGCTGCAACATCTGCTTCGGCTGCGCCGCTGGCCAACACCGTGACTGCATCGGCAATCCCTAAGGAGTGACTACGACCGCGCCAGCCACTGGTGGCAACACCTGTCACTCTGTCAGCACTGGTCAAGGTAAAGCTTGCAGCTACTTCGCCATGCTGCAAATCATTGCAGGCACCAATAGCGTAGGATTCTCCTGGTGCAAGATACAGGGCAATATCACCACCATTATTTATACTAGCGCGGCGCAATCCCAACTTAGACTGAATTATGGCGGCTAAAACTGCGTCGGCAACAGCCCCTGCTACGGAAGCCATCGGAGTCACAAAACGGCTACTAAATTTAGCAACAGCAAGGACCATACGTTGCCCTACCGGCCCTTGAACTTCATTTTTAGTTAATGCTGAGGACGGGCGGCGCAGCAAAGTCAATTCCTGAGCCAGGCCTTCCAACACGTTAACAAAACATTGTTTTGCTCGATCAAACGCCGCATTTTTGGTTGTTTCATCGGCATCAACACTAATCAAAAGATCGATTGGTCCATGCTGTAGGTGTAACCTTCCATCGGCCAATAGGGATGCCATTGCGCCTAGCCTAGGGTTTGGCATAAGTTAGCCCCCTATCAAAAAAGAGCGGCTTAACGTAGTCCATCTAGGCCTTCAATGTCTGCGGCTTGCAGCCCTCCGACCCGTGCATGCACCCTTGGACCGGTAGTCATAACAAGAATCAATAACATTTCATTAGACTTAGGCGCATCATTACAACCCACTTCCATAGCGTCAAAATGACTTCGTACATAGGATGCATTGATATGTGTTATCGGCACATCCAATAACCCCCCTATGGCCGCAACTTTTTTCGTCGAAGGTACAATAGCCTTCGCATCTCCTAATACTTCACGCATGGCATAGCCACCAGGCACATGCCAAAGCGCTCCATGTTCAAGTTCGCCATCGGCACCAACTATAGAGCCCTTACCGTAGCCTTCGATCACATCTACTCCACCTAGTGCTGCCACTAACTTGTGCGCCATGGCTAACCCCAATGGCTTCAGTTGCTCCATAAAATCGCTAATATCGGCTTCAAAGTGACCAGCGAAGGGGTTTGTAACTACACTGCTAATGGCGCCACGCAAAAGGGGTAATTCCACTTTTGGGCCACCCTCGTGAAACACATTTTCAACCCTTAAAACTTGCTTTCGCACCACAACCTTGGCCATATTGGTCATCCATTCATTGTCAAAAAAACAACTTAAATCACCTTCACCATATTCCAATATTTGTTAGTATGCAACCAATTATTAAACAGCAATTTGATTTTTATTTAGGTAAAATAACCAGCATTATGGCGCCCAAATTGAGCAGGTTGATAAATTGTGACAATGCTAATAGTCCATAATCCACCTGTTTATTGGCAGCTAAGTTAACGATGCCCGTCAATGGTGATGGCTCATTTGCTCACTTTACGCTGCACCGTTACAATAGCCGCTTACCTCCCGACATCACCATTATGGCACTTAGGCACTACTTTTTATGATTCTTAATTACGTTCTAGATCAACAAATCGGCTATCAATTACGCCTAGCTAACCAACGCCACTTAGAGATTTTCGGCGCAACTTTTCCTGATATAACGCCCACTCAGTTCTCTGTATTAGTGCGTTTACACGAACGTGGGGAATTGTCACAAAACCACTTGGGCCGCGAAGTGGCAATGGATACAGCAACCGTTAAAGGTGTCGTTAGCCGCCTAAAGTTAAAACAGTGGGTCGACGTTGGCCCCCACCCCACAGACCGGCGCCGATTAGTCGTATCCTTAACATCAGAGGGGCGTAATTATGTTGAACAAGCGGTTAAATTAGCAGCATCGGTCAGTAAAATAACCACAGCGAATCTCACCACTCAAGAGGCCCGGAGGTTGTTACAATTGCTAAATAAAATATAACTCGACAGGCATAGTCCGATCCTAGATAAACTATCCCTAGGACTCAAAGATAATCAAAGCTTGCACTTTTATACTCGCTAGTATACAAATGAATACATAACATTCACTTATACCACTCGGGGCTGTATACGATGAGCAACACTAAGAAGTTGGTAATAACGAATATAGGCCGTATTTTCTCTGGCAAGCTGGAGCAACCTGAACTGGACGGTGACTGCATTATCGCCCACGACGGCATTATTAGCGCCATTGGTTACGCTAAAGACATGGATACCGAGCAATCCACCACCTTAATAAACGCCCATGGTGTTAGCCTAACTCCAGGTCTAATCGATAGTCACGTACACCCGGTAATCGGTGATTACACGCCTCGCCAGCAACAAATCAACTGGATTGATTCCTGCTTGCACGGTGGCGTAACCAGCATGATTTCTGCAGGTGAGGTACACTTGCCCGGACGCCCAAAAGATGTGGTAGGCCTTAAAGCCATGGCGATTGCCTCACAACGGTGGTACGAGAATTTTAGACCATCGGGAGTGAAAGTTTTAGCTGGTGCACCCATTATAGAAGAAGGCATGGTGGAGCAAGACTTTAAGGACTTGTCAGAGGCAGGAGTGACCCTATTAGGTGAAGTGGGCTTAGGTACAGTAAAGGCAGGTGAAACCGCTGCGCAAATGGTTAAGTGGGCACGTAAATATGGCATCCAATCGACCATCCATACCGGCGGCCCATCTATCCCAGGTTCCGGCTTAATCGACAAAGATGTGGTCTTGGAAGCCGATGCCGATATTATTGGTCACATAAATGGCGGCCACACTGCGCTGCCAGATAATCAGATTACCTGCCTGTGTGAAAGTTGTAACCGTGGTATCGAAATAGTCCACAATGGCAACGAGCGAGCAGGGCTATTGGCCATGCGCACAGCTTATGAGATAGGCCAACCAGAACGTATCATTTTAGGCACGGACTCTCCGGCAGGCTCCGGAGTCCAACCTTTAGGCATATTGCGTATGGTCGCAATGTTATCGAGCCTAGGAGACATACCGGCAGAAATCGCTCTTTGTTTTGCCACCGGCAACACAGCGCGCATGCGCGATTTAAATTGCGGCATTATTGAGATCGGAAAAGCCGCCGATTTTGTACTGATGGACATGGCACAGCACTCTCCAGGTAAAGACATACTCGAAAGCATTCATCAAGGCAACCTGCCTGGTATTGGCATGACTATCATCGACGGTCTAGTACGCTCACAACGTAGTCGGAATACCCCACCCGCTACCCGTTTACCCGAAGAGGTTCATTAATTACCACATGATAAACTAGCTCTGTACAAATGCACCAACAATTGCAACGACAGTTAGATAATGCGCGCCAACGACGTCATAGTCTGGTGCAAATACGGGTACTCAAAACACAAGGTTCTAGTTATCGTAAAAGTGGTGCCCGTATGCTCATCGACGAGTTGGGTCAGCATTATGACATAGTCAGTGGCGGCTGCATCGAAACCCACCTTGCGCGGCAAGCCATGGAAATATTTCGTCACGGCATGCCAAAAATTCTAGAGTATGATTTCAGCGATCCAGATGCACCTGAATGGCAAATTAGTGTCGGCTGCCGCGGCAAGGTCACGCTATTACTGGAACGGCTAGGGCCAGACAATCACTATGCTAGTTTAGCGCTTTATTTGGAAGGCCGTTTACGTCGCCAGCCTAGCTGGTTAATAACACAGATAACCAATGGTCAAAGTGAATTGCGTGACTGCCAGACACCTACGGACACCGATACCGTGGTGGAATTCATTGAGCCCGCTCCTCGCCTACTGCTTATTGGCACTGGAGCAGACACTGATGCCATTATTGAGCTCGCCCAAAATTTAGATTATCAGGTGCAGGTGGTAGGCTGTCAAAGCCTTACATTACATCGTTTTCAGCACCGTTTTCCAAATCTCGCCCAATCAGTGGCTCCCCAACAGCTTGATAACTACCTTGTCCAGCACCCAGTGGATTATGCTGTGGTCATGACCCATAACCAAAGTTTGGATGCTGCATATCTAAGTCAAGCCAGTCTGGCACAATTAGCCTTAGTGGGCATGCTGGGCCCATTAGACCGCAAACATAGGGTATTAGATGAAATGACCAGCTCAGCCCCAGTGCATTTGGCTGCACCAATGGGGTTGTCGTTGGGTGGCCATGGAAGTCAGGCGGTCGCATTATCCGTTATGTCGCAAGTTCAAGCCGTGCATCACCATATGCAGGCCCAGCCATTATCTCGAAAGCACTGAACCTTGTATGGCAAATTTCACTTGGGTTATTCTAGTGGCGGGTAACTCCACCCGTCTCGGACAAGCGAAACAGCTGCTGCGTCTGGGAACACAGAGTCTCATCCAACGCCAAGTACAAACATTGTTGGCGACCAATCTGCCGGTATGTGTCGTTTATGGCGCAGTCGATGTAGGTGCAGAATTACCCATACACCCAAACCTGACTACGATTTACAACCGTCGTTGGTCTACGGGCATAAGCACCAGTGTAACCTTGGCTCAACAGATGCACCCAAACAAGCACATTGTCTGGGTGTTAGATTGCATCCAATTATGACCCAGCATTTGCACTGAACTTTGACCCGCCTGTTGGCCTTATTATGGCCTAGTTTACTTTCTTTTTGCCAGTTTTATCCTCTCGTTGATGGGTCGTTGAATGTTTGAAACGGTAGGTGTCATTTCCCGTTTCGATAATGTGGCAGTGGTGCGTGAGCCGGTCTAACAACGCTGTAGTCATTTTCGGATCACCAAACACCTGCGCCCACTCGCTGAAGCTTAGGTTAGTAGTAATGATCAAGCTGGTCTTTTCGTAGAGTTTGCTGATCAAGTGAAACAGCAATGCGCCGCCGTTTTGACTGAATGGTAAGTAGCCAAGTTCATCTAGAATGACCAAATCTGTGCTTATTAAGCGATTGGCGATGCGTCCGTGCTTGCCTTCCTGCTTCTCTTTTTCTAGCGCATTGACCAGCTCTATCGCCGATAAAAACCGTACGCGGTAGCGGTGCTGCTGAATCGCCTGTACACCAATGGCCGTAGCAAGGTGAGTTTTTCCCGTGCCCGGGCCTCCAACTAATACGGCGCTGCTTGCGAGGACGCTTTGCTTCACGATGAAGCCAGCTAGTTAAGGTCAGCTCGTAGTCATCTAGTTTGGAGGGGGACTTTGGACGCTTGTAACGCGGTTCTAATTCGCCACTGGCGAGATACTTACGAACGGTATTACGAGACAATCCCGTGCGGAGAGTAATCTCTCTAATCGGCATTCCTTCACGGAAATGCCAGCGTCTTAGTACGCTTAATAATGCCATATCAATCATTCCACATAGTCTCCTGCGCTATCGCGTCAGGAGGTTTATATGTAGTGGTCAACTAAATTTGGTCACAAGTTAAGAGGTTGTCCTCAAACATTGC
>ERZ1049444.48-NODE-48-length-128736-cov-10.796784_pt1 | contig 128736 bp, 122 predicted proteins | sample MGYA00383101_ERZ1049444 | MGnify/ENA primary metagenome ERZ1049444 (study PRJEB29581, sample SAMEA5548371) | metagenome | biome: marine; feature: coastal; material: water | depth 50 m | study: Short-term variability in the microbial, nano- and picoplankton... | reverse complement strand
TTTTACGTCCGCTATGCCGAAACTGACGCCATGAGCGTAGTCCACCATGCCGGTCCAGAACGATCCCGCACCAACTCCGCCTGGCATTAGATCGGAAGCATCAAATCGGAACGTTGTGGCGCCCAATAGGATGTCGTTCATCTTTTTCAACGTTGGGTCAGAGAATACAGAAGTATCCACACCCTTATGAGGAGTTAGGAAGCCTTTTCGGGCCATCCAAATCTCGTGGGCTTTTGGATCCTGCAAATAAGCAATCAACTCGTGTGCTTCAGGGCTATTTTGGGTTATGCCCCAGACAGTTCCTGCGCCCAGCACTGGCGAACCTAATTCTTTACCAGCGTAAGAAGGGAAATAGAAGAAGTCAGCGTCTTCACCCACCGATGTGCCCTCTGGGAAAAACGCAGGGATAAAGGAGGCCTGACGATGCATGTAACACTGTGCAGGTGAGCTAAACAACCCTTTAGGGCTGTCGCGGAAGTCCGTAGACGAAACCGCACCAGCGCCACCAGCAACATAATCATCATTACGCGCGAAGTAACCAAATTCTTCGATTGCGGCGACTACCTTAGGGTCATTAAACTTCATTTCGTTAGACACCCACTTGTCGTAATCAGCAGGAGACTGTGTACGCAACATCATGTCTTCAACCCAGTCGGTTGCTGGCCAACCTGTTGCACCACCAGACCCCAGACCAATACACCAAGGTGTGCCTCCATCAGCCACAATTTGGTTGGTTAATGCTTTCAATTGCTCCATTGTCTGCGGCACATCGTAGCCAGCGTCTTCGAAGTTTTCTGGGTTGTACCATACCAATGATTTCAAATCTACCTTGTAGAAAAAACCATAAAGCTTGTCTTGACCTTCGGCGCTAGCATAGGTGCCTAGGTCGACCCAAGACTGGCCTGCTGCGTAGTTTTCACGTACCCAGTCAGCAGTTCCAGCTGCAAGTGGAGTTAAGAATCCGTTCCTGGCTAAGTCTGCAGCCAAACCCGGCTGAGGAAATACCGATACGTTGGCAGCTGAGCCCGCTTCTGCGTCAACACGAACTTGCTGCTCAAAGCTGTCGGAACCCACATAGGATACTTTGTGACCTGATTTAGCAGCAAAATCAGCTAATACTGCTTCGACGTTTTCTTGGTCTGCACCAAGCCAGGGCCCAAACACCGTTAAGTTCCCCGCTTGTGCAGCACCAGCAGTTAAGGCTAGTGCTATTGCCGTAGGTAGTAAATTTTTTACCATTGGAATTCTCCGTTTATTATATCTATTAGTGATGGTTCTTTGTCCAAACTATTTCAAAGCGCTTTGGATTTATCCATTTAACACTACCTCTCGATAAGATGTCAATAGACAAAAATCTTAAAAATATATTTATCAAAGCGCTTTTAAAGACTGTATACAGATATTTTTATTGATTTCTATGCAATCATACTCCAAAATAAGACCTAGAAAACCTACCACACCCCTTTGAATTTATATGAATTTAAAAGAATTATCCAAACTAATCGGCATGTCACAAACCACCGTCAGTCGCGCCCTTAACGGCTACCCAGAAGTCAGTGAAAAAACGCGTTTATTGGTACAAACCGCAGCCATAGAACATAACTATCACCCTAATACTCGTGCCCAGGGCCTCGCCACTGGCAAAAGTAAAATGATTGGGTATGTACTGCCAATGTCCTCCCAACATGAAATGCTAAACCCTATATTTGGTGACTTTCTAGCTGGTGCCGCCCAAACTTATAGCCACAAAGGCTACGACTCTACCCTGTCTTTAACTGATAATGACAAAGAAGCAGAGGCTTATAGAGACCTGCATACCAAAGGCTCGGTTGATGGCGTTGTAGTGCAAGCACCAAGGCTAAATGACCCCCGAATAGAAATACTCAAAGAACTACAACTGCCCTTCGTGGTCCATGGGAGGGTGCCCGGCGACCTCAACTACCCTCATGTGGACGTCAATAACCGGCGGGCTTTTTTCCACGCCACCGAGTTCTTACTTGATTTGGGCCACCGCCGCATCGCCCTTATTAACGGTAATGAACATTTGGACTTCGCCCAGCGCCGCCGTGCAGGCTACGAAGAAGCTCTTTCAAGCCACGGCATCAGCCCGGATACTAGCCTCATTTTTGCCGACGAAATGACCGAAGACTTTGGTTATCGCACGATGACTAACCTATTAGACAGCCACAACCCACCAAGCGCAGCTCTAGTATCGTCCCTTATTATGGCCATTGGCGCACGCTGGGCTATCGAAGAAAAAGGCCTGCGCCTGGGCAAGGATTTTTCCATTGTGATTCATGATGATGATTTATCCTATCTAAAGAATGGCGGTACCATTCCTGTGTTTACAGCCACTCGCTCTTCAGTACGTGAAGCAGGCAGATTGTGTGCAGAAATACTAATTGGCTGCATTGAAAATCCCAGCCTGCATCCACAATCAATAATACTGGAAGCTGACCTTATTGTGGGTAAGTCTACTGGGCCATATCGAGGTAAGTGATGTACGTGCTTAGCGTGGTGAAGGATAACCTGTCACCAGGCTGCAACGATTTAACGGTCTCAAGTAGGTGCTTTATTTGAATTGGATTAAATTTGGCCCACAGGTCATAAGCTAATTGGGCTTTGATATCTGATTGGATTATTGGCGATTGTGGGACGTTTTGTGGGCTATTCATTTAGTAAGTCCTTTTAGGTGTGGCTAAAAATGCACGGCATAAGCTATTACTTGACCGGGAAGTAAATGTTCGCAGATTGGAAGTTGACATGCCTTTGGCGCTTATTCTAGTGGGGTATCGCCGCTACCTTCTTTCATGGGTGTTATGTTTGGAGGTTTGGGTATCCATTTTATTAAGTGCCTACCAACCTTGTCGTAATAATCAGGCAAGTGGCGCTCAATCTCATCAACGAGTGATTTGGTCGCTTTAAATCGTGCGTTTAGCTCCAAAATCATGACGATATCTAGACTTGCTGGAAGCGTTTTTGCTCCGCTAGGAATTACCATTTCAGGACAAGTGACGCATACGTCCAGTGGCGCAATCATAACCACATTGCGCCCCCAGTTGGCTCTAATAAGAATGTTCTCCTGATCTTTCCCTTTAAATTGCCGTGTCAGCCAATTAAGCGCAGCTGTGGGGCGCGATTTATCCTGAGGAGGTTTCACCGTCATGCAAAATGTTATGGTTCTTCTGGTGAAGTCAGCATGGATAGAAATAGGGCTCGCAGTATTGGGTATGTTTAACTGAGTTGTTAAGCTATGGGCCTTGATAAGTTGATCACAGGTGTCTGAGAAATAGTCAGCGTAGTTACTCTTCCAGCGTCTACTAAGCATAATGCTAACTGTACTTTGCGTTAACATACTTAATTTGAGAGACAGGTATTTTCCTACTCGTGCACCCGCTTCCACTAATACATCATGTGCGAAAATTGGAACAACCGAAAAAGCAGCCAGCAAGATGGATGTCGCCCGTTCCTCTTTTTTTGAGTCGGCGACTACTGGTATTAGGCGTGCCGGATGTGAAAGCTCAATAATATCTTCAATCTGAATAGACATAACTTATTCCTTGTTATTCTTTCTACCAGGTCAATGTAGCAACACAGGAAGTATATTTCAAATTTCAAGGGTGGATACTATCAATATGTCAGGGAAAATAAACTGCGTTAAAGCTGTTCAGTCTTAGATAATCGACGCTTGGAAAAAGCTTTAATGCTTCGTAAACGAATAAGATATTAGGGGTATGAGTTAACTGGTCTGGAGTAGACCATGGGTAGACCAGGCCGGAATGCTAGAAATATTTCTATTTTGAAGTGTTTTAAGTGCTTGTTTTATATGTTGAATATGGTGCCCGGAGACGGAATCGAACCGCCGACACGAGGATTTTCAATCCTCTGCTCTACCGACTGAGCTATCCGGGCAATACTGCGTTGCTCTCTTCTTTGTCGGTCGCGCCGTGCTGGGCTACCGAGAAGAGGGCCGTATTAAACCCGTTTTGGTTTTTGCTGTCAACAATAAGTTGCTGAAATGTGGGTAATTTCTTTATTTTTGGGTGAATTGCTTAGGCTGAGGGTGGAACATAACCTTCGGCTTGGTCGTAATCGTCGCCCGAGATGAATTTATCGAGTTCGCCTTGTAGGTAAGTTCGGCTTTCTGGGTCCATCATGTTGAGGTGTTTTTCGTTGATGAGCATGGTCTGGTGAGTCAGCCAGTCTGCCCATGCTTGTTTGGACAATGTCTCAAAGATTTTTTGGCCTTTGGCGCCTGGGTAAGGGGGGCGATCCATGGCTTCCATGTCGGCTTTGTACTTGGTGCAAAATACGGTGCGTGTCATTGGTTGTTCTCGAGTAGTTTTTTAATGGGTGTGGCTAAGCCTATTGTATGCAGTTGGGCCGCGTCGTACCATCTGTTTTGATCATTTTCAGCCACTTTTGTGGGTTGTTGCTTTAGTTGCAATAAATGCGGCTCAATACTGAGCTTGTAGTGGCTGAACACGTGTTTAATGGTGGGCAAGGCTTGCGTGTTGATCGGTAGGCCGCTGAGCGCCAGGTGGGCGTGAAGTGCGGTTAGATGGGCGTACTCTGGCAGGCTCCATAATCCGCCCCAAATACCTTTGGCTGGGCGTTGTTGTAGTTGGATTTGGCCTTGTGGGTTTTTGAGTAACAGTACACTTACAGTTTTTTGAGGCAACACCTTTTTAGGTTTAGGTGTGGGTATTTGTGCCACCGTGTCGTTGGCGAGGGCTTGGCAAGTGGATTGCATGGGGCAGGTGACACACAGAGGCTGTTTGGGTTTACAGACGGTGGCGCCCAAATCCATGATGGCTTGGCTGTAGTCGGCGTTGCGTTGCGTGGGTGTAAGTTCTGTGGCTAGCTGCCAAAGTTGTTTTTCGATGTGGCTGAGCCCCGGCCAGCCCTCTATGCCGTGTAGGCGGGTGAGTAAACGTTTTACGTTGCCGTCCAGGATGACCCCCGGTTGATCGAACGCTTGGCTCATAATTGCCCCAGCGGTGGAGCGGCCTATACCCTTGAGGGCAATTAAGCTCCCTAAGTCGCTAGGCATTTGGCCTTGATGTTGCTCACATATCGAGATGGCACTTGCGTGTAAGTTACGCGCCCGGCTGTAGTAACCTAAGCCGGTCCAAAGGCTTAATACGTCATCTTGCTCTGCTTGGGCTAGAGCTTCTACGCTTGGAAAACGCTGCATGAACCGCTCGAAGTAGGGGATCACCGTGGCGACTTGAGTTTGTTGCAGCATAATTTCCGACACCCATACGCGGTAGCCGTTGCGGCTTTGCTGCCACGGTAGGTGGTAACGGCCATGGTCATCAAACCAGTGGAGTAGTTGTTGGGCAAAGGGCGCTTGAGTGAGCATGAATTTTGGGATGTAGCTGTATATGTGATGGCGGATAGTGGGTTATGGGCAGTATACAGTTTTTTTATGTCCTTTAGGCACGTTTTAGTGGGTTAGCGCTTTGTAAAATGTATGCTAAAGGCCTTATAATCGAGGCTCATTACATCGATAGCTAATTCAATCACCACGAGGACATCTCATGTCTGCACGTACCGCCACTGTGGAAAGAAATACCCTAGAAACTCAGATTAAAGTCAGCGTTAATTTAGACGGCACTGGCCAGTTTAATTGTGTCACTGGGTTGCCTTTTTTGGACCATATGCTAGAGCAAGTTGCGCGCCACGGTTTAATTGATTTAGACATTAACGCCCAAGGCGATTTGCACATTGATGCACACCACACCGTAGAAGACTTAGGCATCACCTTGGGTATGGCCATTAATGAGGCCGTGGGCGACAAAAAGGGTCTAACCCGTTATGGCCATGCTTATGTGCCGTTAGACGAGTCTTTGTCGCGTGTGGTATTAGATTTTTCTGGCCGTGCTGGTTTGTTTCATAAGGTGGAATACACCCGTGGCCGCATTGGCAGTTTTGATGTGGACTTGTTTGATGAGTTCTTCCATGGGTTTGTGAACCATGCCAAGGTGACGTTACACATTGATAATATTCGTGGTAAAAACGCCCACCACCAAGCCGAAACCGTGTTTAAGGCGTTTGGCCGTGCATTGCGTATGGCCTTGACTGCCGACGAGCGTATGGCGGGTATGATGCCGTCCACTAAAGGCAGTTTATAGGCCCTTAACATGAAATCCATTGCAGTGATTGACTATGGCATAGGCAACTTACACTCGGTTGCCAAAGCCTTGGAGCACGTTTGTCCTGATACCCGTGTTTACGTTACCAATGATGCCGCCAAAATTGAAGCGAGCGATCGTGTGTTGCTACCCGGGGTGGGTGCCATTCGCGATTGTATGGCAGAGATCAAACGCCTAGGCGTGGCCCAAATTGTGGCCGACCAAATGGGCAAAAAACCGATGTTAGGTATTTGTGTTGGCATGCAGGCCTTAATGCAGCGCTCCAGCGAAAATGGTGGCGTTGAGTGTTTAGGCCAGTTGCCTGGGGAAGTTTCATTTTTCGGCGAGCAGCACAGCGTGCAAGAGGCGCATTTAAAAGTGCCCCACATGGGTTGGAACCAAGTGCAACAACAGCCCCATGCATTATGGAACGGTATTGAAGATAATAGCCGTTTTTACTTTGTGCACAGCTATTACGTGCGTACACAAGCTCGGGACATGGTTGCCGCTACCTGCCACTATGGCCTTGATTTTGATGTGGCGCTGGCGCGAGAAAATTTGTTTGCGGTGCAGTTTCATCCAGAAAAAAGCCATTCTGCTGGCCTTAAACTTTTACAAAACTTTTTACAGTGGGACGGTAGCTAACTGCTGCCGCTAATCTATATGTCACAAAATCCTTTGTTAATGATCCCTGCCATCGACCTTAAAGATGGTGAATGTGTACGCCTGCGCCAAGGGCGCATGGAAGACTCTACGGTATTCTCTGCCGATCCAGTGGCGGTTGCACGCCAATGGGTAGAGGCCGGTTGTCGTCGTTTGCATCTGGTGGACTTAAACGGTGCGTTTGCGGGTAACCCTGTGAACGGCGAAATCGTTAAAGCTATTGCCATGGCCTACCCTAAGCTGCCCATTCAAATTGGTGGTGGCATTCGTAATGCTGAGATTATAGAAGCCTACCTACAAGCCGGTGTTGAGTATGTAATTATTGGTACCCAAGCGGTGCGTGATCCAGACTTTGTGACCCAAGCGTGTCGCGATTTTCCGGGACGTATTATTGTGGGGTTGGATGCTAGCGACGGTATGGTGGCGGTAGAAGGTTGGGCCGAAGTGACCGACGTTACGGCGGTTGATCTAGCCAAACGCTTCCGCAACGACGGTGTGAGCTCCATTGTGTATACCGACATCGCCCGCGACGGCATGATGCAAGGTGTAAACGTAGTAGCCACAAGCAATTTAGCAAAAGCGGCGGGTATCCCTGTGATCGCCTCGGGTGGTGTGACTAATATGGACGACGTCCGGGCGTTGGCGGCTGTGTCTGGCGACGGTATTGTCGGAGCGATTACCGGCCGCGCAATATACGAAGGCACGCTGGATTTAGCGGTGGCGCAAGACTATTGCGACGCACAACTTTAATTCTCTGCCAAGATAGGATAACAACATGGGACTAGCCAAACGCATTATTCCTTGTTTAGACGTTAACAACGGCCGTGTAGTGAAAGGCGTGCAGTTTCTTGATATACGCGACGCCGGTGATCCGGTGGAAGTGGCTAAGCGTTATAACGAGCAAGGTGCCGACGAAATTACCTTTTTAGATATAGGCGCTACCCATGAAAACCGCGACACCATGGTGCACACGGTGGAAAAAATGGCGAGTGAAGTGTTTATTCCCCTTACGGTGGGCGGTGGCATTCGCTCGTGTGATGATATTCGCCGCATGCTCAACGCTGGTGCAGACAAGGTAGGTATTAATTCGGCGGCCGTGTTTGACCCAGATTTAGTGCAGCAAGCGGCGGGGCGTTTTGGCGCCCAGTGTATTGTGGTGGCCATTGACGCCAAAAGCGTGAGTGCTCCAGGCGAGCAGCCCCGGTGGGAGATCTTTACCCACGGTGGCCGTAAACCCACAGGTATTGACGCCGTTGAATGGGCCACCAAAATGGTGGCTTATGGTGCAGGTGAAATATTATTGACTAGCATGGATCAAGACGGCGTTAAAAATGGTTATGATTTAGGCCTAACTCGTGCCATTAGTGATGCTGTGTCGGTGCCGGTGATTGCCTCGGGAGGGGTAGGTAATCTTGATCATTTGGTAGACGGTGTGATTGAAGGTAGGGCTGATGCAGTCCTGGCCGCTAGTATCTTTCATTTTAATGAATACACCATTCCAGAAGCCAAGCAGTACATGGCTTCAAAGGGTATCGAGATGCGGCTTTAGTTGGTTGATTAGGGCCGATGCAGAGATCAGCATAATACCGGACTGGTCCAGCTGAGGTAGCTTTTGCTTTAAAAATGCAATGGTGGCCGGGTAAGGATGTCCGATCAGCACCACGTAGCCGTATTTGTGTGCGATGCGCATTGCCTGTTCAAACTGCACTGTGAGCGCCTTGGTGGCTGTGTCATTGTCTAAAAATACATCTCGCTCGAGCGCAGGAACCTGTTGCCTTAAGGCTTGTTGCAGAGCCAAACTCTTGGCACTGGTACGGCTGTCTACAAAAAACAAATTCAATTCTTTGGCTAAGTCCATGGTCCATTGCATGGGTAGCGCTTGCTCAGTGAGCGCGCTACCCATGTGGTTGTTGAGCCCTTGCACATGCGGAATGCTAGCGAGGTTGCCTCTTAATACTTGTTTAAACTCAGTCTCCTGCATGGCAAGGGTTAAGCCGCCAGGGCCCAGCCGTAAACCAGCGTGGTTTTCCATTGGCACGTGCAGCATCACTTCCTTATTGGCTAGCTTACCCCGTTGGGCCAGTAGCGCGCCGTGAGGGGTGTGGGGCATTACTGCCAGAGTAATGGGGCCTGGTAGGTTAACGATACCTAGGCCGTTGGCTAAGTTGTAACCTAAATCGTCAATAATGATCACCATAGCAGGCTGTACTTCATTGGCCCACACCGTAGGAGCAGTGCTTATTAAGGCTGCCGCAAGCCAGGTTACTAAATTAAAGACGTCAGCCAAAGGTTTCAAGAGTGTCATCATGGGTTAATTAGTAGGTTTGTTGAGTAACATGAGGGCTTTGGCAAGCTGCGCATCATTTGCTGGGTTGTCGTCGCTTGCGTCGTCCACTTGCACGTGCGGCGCGATGCCTTTGTTGTGGATGTTGTGGCCTGTCGGGGTGAAGTAGTAGGCGGTGGTCAGTTTAATGCCCGCGCCGTTAGGTAAACCAATGATCGACTGTACCGAGCCCTTGCCAAAGCTGGTGTTGCCTACCAGTTGTGCGCGCTGGTGGCCTTTCATGGCGCCTGCCACAATTTCTGACGCAGATGCACTGCCGTTGTTGATGAGTACTACCATGGGCAATGCTTGGCTAGGGTCGTTTGTGGTAGCGTCAAAGCGCAGGTTGGCCTGTGGTTGGCGGGCCTGAGTGGTCACAATAGTGCCTTGGGTTAAAAAGCTGTCGGCAACGGCGGCCGCAGCATTTAGGGTGCCACCGGGGTTGTTTCTTAGGTCGAGTAACCAGTGCTTGGCGCCTGCGTCTAATAAAGTCTGCATTTGATGCTGTAAGTCGGTACTGGTGTGGTCTTGAAAGTGGCTAATGCGGATGTAACCGACGTTAGTTTGCATCAGTTCACCGCGCACACTGCCCGTAACAATGAGTTCTCGGGTTAGCTCAAAGCGCAGCTCTTTGCCCTTGCGTAAAATCTGCAATGTGACTTGTGAACCTGTGGGGCCGGTCATCAACTGACCTAGGGCGTGGTTGTCGAGGCCTTTCACCGCTTGGCCCTGTACGTGGGTGATCCAATCACCTGGTAAAATCCCGGCTTTATAGGCAGGGCTGTCATCAATGGGCGTAATCACACGGATATAGTTGCCTTCTGGAACTAGCTCCACACCAATGCCAGAATACTCGCCTTTGGTGTCTTGCTGTAGTGTGGTCATGGTCTCGGCATCCAAATAACTGGAATACGGGTCGAGTTTTAATATCAGGCCTTGTAACGCCAGCTGCAATAATTGCTCGTCATCTTTAGCCTCTACATACTGCAAGCGGATACGCTCATACACCGCCACAAACGACTGTATAGCTGCCAGCGGCACACTACTGGTGGCTGGGGTTTGTGCCATTAGCGTGCCACTAATGAGCAGTAAACCAAAGCTGAGGCATCGTAACACCGCGGCAATGGGCCGTACTCTAGTCAGTGGGTGTATGGTGAGGGTAAGAGAAGTCATAGGACTACTTTATTGCAACCAGTGTTTAGGGTTAAGGGGTTGGCCTTGTTTACGTAAGGAGAAATATAGACCTGTTTGGGTGTTACCGCCAGACTTTCCACTACTGGAAATCAATTGTTGTGCGCTTACTCGGTCGCCAATACTTAAGTAGAGGGCTTGGTTTTGTCCGTATAAGCTTAAAAAGTCGTCGCCATGGTCGATAATAATCACTAAGCCATAACCCTTAAGCCAATCAGAGAACACCACTTGGCCACCGTGTATGGCCACTACATCGGTTCCTTCTTTAGCGCTAATGAGCCAACCTTGTTGGCTTAGGGGGTAGCTTGATTGGGTGACCCCAAAGCGGTTAAGCACTGTACCCTTTAACGGCCAAGGCAACTGCCCTTTGGCGCTTATGAAAGTTTGGTGAGCCACTTTGATGTTGGCTTTAGCAATGGCAATTTGGATTTGATCTAACAGTTCTTGAGCTTGCTGCTGATCCATCTTAGCGGTGCTAAGGCGTTGTGCTTTGCTCTGTTGCTGGTTTTTAAGTTGCGACAGGTGTTTAGCCAGCTTCTGTTTGGTTTGTTGCAACTGTGACGTTTGCAATTTGAGTTGCTCGGCTTTGAGTTGCAGGCTCAGGCCCAAGTCGGCTTGCTGTTGTTGGACTTGGGCCAGCGTTTCTAGTGTTTGCCGGTAGGCAGCCATTTGCTCGGCGCTGGCTTGGTTGAGGTATTGGTAATAGGCCATATTACGCGCTAGGCTAGCGGGGTTGTTAAGATTGAGCAATAGGTTGCCGGCTGGGTTTTGGCCTTGCTGGTATTGGCGCTTGAGTTGGATGGTGAGCTGCTGTTCTTGGTCTGCCAGGGCGTCTTGCAGGTGGCTAGACTGGGTTTGTAATTTTGCCATACGCTGGTTGGATTGCTGGCTGGCGTGCTGGTTTTTTTTAATGTTTTTGGTGAGCTGGCTTACCTTCTGCTCATGCTGTCGCAATTGCTTTTGCAACTGCGACGCTTGATTTTGAGCTTTATCGAGCCATGTTTGCAGCGCGCTAATGTCGTCTTTTAGCTGCAGCATGCGTTGCTCAACCTGCTGCTCGCTATTGGCTGTGACCACCCCCACCCATAGGCATAATAAGCAACATGTGATTTTGGCCAAGTAATGCAAGTTAGCTAAATTCCACCAAACTACGCCCCGTCATTTCCACAGGTTGTTCCACTGCCATCAGGTGCAACAGCGTGGGTGCAATGTCGGCGAGTACGCCGGTCCTTAGTTTGGCCGTTTGGCTGCGCGAGCTGACATAAACGAGCGGCACTGGCCAAAGGGTATGGGCTGTATGAGGTTGGCCGGTGGTGGGGTTTTGCATTAATTCTACGTTGCCATGGTCGGCCGTGATTAAGGCTTCGCCATCCACTTTAGCTAAGGCGGCAACGATACGCGTAAGGCAAGTATCTACGGCTTCTACGGCTTCTACGGCAGCGTCAAATTTACCCGTGTGGCCGACCATGTCGGCGTTGGCAAAGTTACAAACGATTAAATCGTAGCTTTGGTTTTCTATGGCGCTGACTAATTTGTCGGTCAGTTCGGGAGCGCTCATTTCTGGCTGTAGGTCGTAAGTCGCAACGTTGGGCGAGGCAATGAGCTTACGGCTTTCACCTTCGTATAGCGCTTCTTGGCCGCCGCTAAAGAAAAAGGTAACGTGGGCATATTTTTCCGTTTCGGCAATACGCAATTGCGTTTTACCTTGGCGGGCCATCACTTCACCCAAGTCGTTGGTGACACTCATGGGTGGGTACGCGCAGGCCGTGTCTATGCTGGCACTGTATTGCGTCATCATCACAAATTCGGCGAGGTCTAAGTCGTCGCCACGGTCGAAACCGTCAAATTTTTGGTCTACAAAGGCACGCGTAATTTGGCGCGACCGATCAGGCCTAAAGTTAACACACAGTACCGTATCACCGTCTTTAATAGTGGCCGGTTGGCCGCGCTCGTCAAGAATGACGGTAGCGGGCATAAATTCGTCGGTGTGATTGTTCAAATAAGCTTCTGATAGGGCATTGAGGGCCGACAAGCATTCATATTCGGCTTCGCCGTAACGCATGGCGCGGTAGGCGCTTTCGGTACGCTCCCAGCGTTGGTCGCGGTCCATGGCATAGTAACGACCACACAAGCTGCCAATGCGGCCATTAATGGGTTCTAAATGATCCATTAGTGCTTGGATAAAGGTTTGTGCCGAACTCGGTGCAGTGTCGCGGCCGTCTAGCCAAGCGTGCACTACAATCGCCTTGGCGCCGCGGCTGTGAGCCAAGCTGCAGGTTGAAAATAGGTGGTCTTGGTGGCTATGTACGCCGCCATCAGACAGTAAGCCACACACGTGTACGGTGCCATCGTTGGCCACGGATTTATCGATGGCGCTGAGCAATACGGTGTTTTCGGCGAAGCTGCCGTCGTCAATGGCTTTGCCAATACGGGTGAAGTTTTGATACACCACGCGGCCGGCACCAATGTTCATGTGGCCCACTTCAGAGTTGCCCATTTGGCCGTCTGGCAAACCCACATCTGCGCCCGAGGTACCGACTAAGGTGTGTTGGTGAACAGTCAGCAAACTGTCCCAGGTTGGGGTGTTGGCGGCTTTAATGGCGTTGGAGGTAGAGGATTCGCTTTGTCCCCATCCATCAAGAATAATAAGGGCTTTTGTGTTTGAAGTGGTCATGGTCATTTTATTGGGCAATGGGCACTTGATATTTTAGCAGTCTGCCCCCAAATTATCCACGCTATAGCGTATAATGCCGCCGGACTTGTCGCACATATATTAATTGCTGGAATCATAAAGCTTATGGAACGTTACCTAGAATTTGCCATCAACCATTGGGAAATGGTGTTGGCCTTGATGCTGACCTTGTCGGTGTTATTAATTACCGAGCGTCGTAAAGCTGCGCCGTCCGTCTCGCCGCAGCAAGCCACAGTAATGGCTAACGGCGAAGATGTATTGTTGTTAGATATCCGTGCGGTTGCCGACTATAAGGCAGGCCATGTAATCGGTGCCAAGAATATTCCGTTTGCAGACATCACTAAACGTATGTCGGAACTTGAAAAATACCGAGACAAACCCATTATTATTATTTGTAAGACCGGTCAAACGGCATCCGGTGCGGCTAATGTGTTGAAGAAAGCTGAATACAACAATGTTCAACGTATGGCGGGCGGCATGGCCGAGTGGACGGGGCAAAATTTGCCATTGGTACGTAAATGAGTGCCAATGTAATTGTCTACAGCTCGGGCTATTGTGGTTTTTGTTTTCGTGCCAAACGTTTGTTAGACAGCAAAGGCATTAGCTACCAAGAAATTAGCGTCGATGGACACAGCGACCTGCGCCAGCAAATGATGCAGGTTAGCGGTGGTCGTACGGTGCCGCAAATTATCATTAACGATAAAGCCATTGGCGGTTGTGACGAATTGTATGCGCTCGAGCGCCAAGGTCAGTTAGATCCACTATTAATCGCTTCGTAAAGAAGCACTTTGAATAAAAATTATAGAGAAGCAAGACATGAGTGAAGAAGAAAAAGGCGCAGCAGCACAAGCCACAGAAGAGAACACCCAGCCACAGATAATGATCCAGCGCGTGTACTTGAAAGACTTATCTTTCGAATCACCTAACTCACCCCAGTCGTTCACTGCAGAGTGGAAGCCAGAAGTGGGTGTGGATCTTAACAGTCAGGCGCGTCAATTAAACGAAACCACCTTCGAAGTCATCTTGCGTATTACTATTACCGCTATGGCCGAAGAAAAGACTGTGTACTTAACCGAAGTGCAGCAAGCCGGTTTATTCCACATTGCTAACGTGCCAAAAGAATCTATGGGTCAGGTATTGGGTGCATTCTGCCCTAACATTCTTTTCCCGTATGCCCGCGAAGCCATTGATAACTTAGTGCAAAAGGGCAGTTTCCCAGCCTTGATGTTGTCACCGGTTAATTTTGATGCATTGTACGCTCAGAGCATGGCTCAACAGGCAGCACAAGCTGAAGCAGGCGAAGCCGCCGAAGAAAAGCCTGAGCAAACGCACTAGCGCGAAGCAACCTAGCTAGCGCCAGCGTAATCTAGCTGGCGCCACGCCTCGTACACTACAATAGCCGCACAATTTGATAAGTTCAAACTGCGGCTTTTTGCTGTCATGGGTAAGCGAATTCTGCCGTCGCACCTTGCTCTAATGCCTTCGGGCAGGCCTCGGCTCTCTGGGCCAAACATGACTGCATCACCTTTTTCAAACCGCGCTTTGCTAAAACAATCGCTGCCTTTGGTGGTCATGGCGTATATGGTTTTTGGCTGTACGTTGGATATAAATTCATCGTAGTTCTTATGCACTTGCATACGCGCCCACTCGTGATAATCCAAACCGGCGCGCCTTAAGGCCTTGTCTTCTAGTTTAAATCCCAAAGGCTCAATGAGATGCAGCTGAAAACCGGTGTTGGCGCACAGGCGAATAATATTGCCCGTATTCGGCGGAATTTCTGGTTCAAATAAAACGACGTGTAACATGTTTGATCTTCTTAATTGCTGAGTTTACAGCTCAAGTTCGTTGATTTTTCGGGTTAAAGTATTGCGGCCCCAGCCCAGTAGTTCTGCGGCTTCGCGACGACGGCCGTTGGTATGGTTAAGGGCCGCTTCTATCATTACCTTTTCAAAAGCTGGCAGGGCATGGTCTAACAGCTGTTGTTGGCCAAGTTGTAATTCTTTTTTTGCCCATTTAGAAAGCAACACTTGCCAGTTGTCGTTGGCATCTGTTTTGCTGGTTGGCTGTTGCAGTTCGGGAGGCAGGTCGCTGACTAAAATTTGGTTGCCGCTGCCCATTACACTTAACCAGCGGCACACGTTTTCTAGCTGACGCACGTTACCTGGCCATGGGAGGTGTTGCAGGTGTTGCTCGGCCTCGTTGGACAGTAGTTTGGCTTCTACGGCCAGTTCCTTCGCGCTTTTTGTTAAGAAGTGCTGGGCTAGGGCGGGTATGTCTTCACTGCGTTGGTTCAGATTAGGTAGCGGAATACGAATCACGTTGAGGCGATGATACAAGTCTTCACGAAACAGGCCTTGTTCTACGCGTTTAGTAAGGTCTTGATGGGTGGCAGCAATAATGCGCACGTCTACCTTCACAAGGCTGTGGCCACCCACGCGATAAAACTCTCCGTCGGCCAGTACCCGAAGTAGACGGGTTTGTGCTTCGGCAGGCATGTCACCTATTTCATCCAGAAACAAAGTGCCGCCGTGGGCTTGTTCAAAGTGGCCTTTGCGTTGATTGGATGCGCCGGTAAAGGCCCCCTTTTCATGGCCGAATAACTCTGACTCGATGAGGTCTTTCTGAATGGCAGCCATGTTGAGGGGGATAAATGGCTGCTCACTTCTGGGGCTGTGCTGATGCAGCGCTTGGGCGATGAGCTCCTTACCCGTGCCAGACGCGCCGTTGATCATGACCGTCATGTTGGACTGCGAGAGCCTGCCGATGGCGCGAAACACATTTTGCATGGCGGGGGCTTCACCGATAATTTGGGCGCTGGCAGGCGCTGGAGCGGGTTTGCTGGTGGCCACCTGCTCGGCCGCATGTTGTAGGCCGCGTTGCACTAATGACACGGCTTCGTCGATATCAAAGGGCTTGGGTAAATAATCAAACGCGCCGCCTTGGTAGGACGCGACCGCACTGTCTAGATCTGAGTGGGCCGTCATAATAATCACCGGCACATCGGGCAGGCGTTGCTGCAGTTCTTGGAGCAGGCTTAAGCCGTCGATGCCGGGCATACGAATGTCGCTGATGATCAGTTTGGGCGAGTTGTGCGCAAGGGCATCTAGCAGCTGTTGGCCATGTTCGTAACTAGTACTAGAAATTTGCGCCTGAGTTAAGGCTCGATCCAGCACCCAGCGGATGGCGTGGTCGTCGTCTACTATCCATACATCATGGCTCATGTTGATGACTCCATTGGCAAGTAAATATTAAAACAGGTGTAACTGGGGTGGCTGTCGCACTCAATAAGGCCTTGGTGCTGTTGGACTAGGCTTTGGGCAATGCTCAGGCCAAGGCCCGTACCTTGGGCACGGTGGGTAACCATAGGGAAAAATATTTCGTCTTTAATGGCGTCAGCAATGCCGGGTCCATTGTCGATAATGCTGATGCAACAGGCTAACCGGTGGCACACGCTGCCTATGGTAAAGCGGCGCACGGCACGCGTCTTAAGGGTGATCTGGCCATTGCTTGTACGATACTCGAGGAGCGCCTGTAACGCATTACGGGCGATGTTTAAAAACACCTGTGTTAGTTGATTGGTATCAATCAGTAAGTCTGGAAGGCTTGGGTCGTAATCTCGAACAATGTTTATGCGCTTATCTGCTTCGGCCTTGATGAGTTGCTCGATTTTATCCAAGATCTGATGCACATTGTGGGTTTGCTTCTGGGCTTGGCGTTGTGGTCCGAGAAGGCGATCTACTAAGTCTCTCAGGCGATCGGCCTCAGAAATGATTATGTGGGTAAACTCTCGTTGCTCGGTCGACAGTTCTCGTTCTAATAGTTGTGCAGCGCCACGTATGCCACCTAACGGGTTTTTGATTTCGTGGGCGAGGTTGCGTACCAGATTAGAAGAAGCGTGCTGCTGGGTTGCCATGCGGGCCTCTTGCGTGAGCCGCTTCATGCGCTCTAGAGGTTGGATTTCCAAGGCGAGGCTACCCGGTTCGTCTACGGAGGTTACTGTTAGGTCGATCCACAGTTGGCGGCCGTTGGTCTGCTGAATTAGTGTGTCGCGGATGGTAAAGGATTTTTGTTGGGCACAGCTTTGTTGTAGCTGTTGTGCGAGGTGTGGGTCTAGATTTAATAATGCGGTTAATGGTTCTAGCTGCATTTGGTGTTGGCTAACGCGAAATAGGTTTTCTGCTGCCAAGTTGAGGGCCACGATTTGCAAGCGTGAGTTGACCAAAACGATGGCCGTTGAGAGGTGGTTAACTAAGCCGGCTAAGGCCTGGTTGGCTTGCATAGGATTAGGCATGGCCGTCCTTTCTAGCGTGGGTTTGTTACATGCGCACCAAAATAGTGCGCATGGGGTGCTTAAAAAGCCCTCCTTGGAGGGCTTTGTCTGTCGTCCTAGCTAAGCCACTTCGCCGTCATCCTGACGTAGGTCAGGATCTTAGGAATTACGCTAAGATTCCGGTCTGCGCCGGAATGACGTGAAGCTAGTCCGGAATGACTTGAACGGTCTAGCAAGAGTAGTAAAGGGCAAACTCAACGGGGTGAGTTACGCTGTTTACTGCTTCTACTTCGCCGTTCTTAAGTTCGATGTACGCATCGATCATTTCGTTGGTGAATACACCACCACGGGTTAAGAACTCACGATCAGCTTCTAATGCGGCAAGCGCTTCTTCTAGGCTGCCTGAAACTGTTGGAATCGCTGCTGCTTCTTCGGCTGGCAAGTCGTACAAGTCCTTGTCGGCTGCATCGCCAGGGTGGATCTTGTTCTGAATACCGTCAAGGCCTGCCATCAATAGTGCTGCGAAACACAAGTATGGGTTAGCCGTTGGGTCAGGGAAGCGTACTTCTACACGACGACCGCGCGGGTTGCTTACGTATGGAATGCGGATAGATGCCGAACGGTTACGGGCAGAGTAGGCCAACATAACTGGGGCCTCAAAACCAGGTACCAACCGCTTGTAGGCGTTAGTTGAGGCGTTAGTGAACGCGTTGAGCGCTTTGGCATGCTTGATGATGCCGCCAATGTAGTAAAGGGCAGTGTCAGATAAGCCACCGTAGCCGTCGCCAGCAAATAGGTTAACACCATCTTTAGCAATCGACTGATGCACGTGCATACCAGAACCGTTGTCGCCAACGATAGGCTTAGGCATAAAGGTCGCTGTTTTGCCGTAGGCGTGGGCTACGTTGTGTACACAGTACTTAAGAATCTGAACTTCGTCGGCCTTGCGAACTAGGGTGCTGAACTTAGTGCCAATTTCGTTTTGGTTGGCAGTGGCTACTTCGTGGTGATGTACTTCAATTTCTACACCCATAGCTTCCATGGCATCACACATTGCGCCACGCATGTCGTGAGAAGAATCTACAGGAGGTACTGGGAAGTAACCACCTTTAACGGCTGGGCGGTGACCCATGTTGCCGCCTTCGATGGTGGCATTAGACTGCCAAGCACCTTCTTCGGAGTTGATTTCGTACATGGCGCCTTGCATGTCGGCTTTCCACTTAACGTCATCAAATACAAAGAATTCTGGCTCTGGACCAAAGAACGCTGTGTCGCCAATGCCGGTTGACTTAAGGTACTCTTCGGCGCGGGCGGCAACAGAGCGTGGGTCGCGGTCATAGCCTTGCATAGTGGCAGGCTCAATCACGTCACAACGGATGTTGACAGTCGTGTCTTCAGTAAAGGGGTCTAATACTGCTGACGCATCATCTGGCATGATGATCATGTCTGAGTCGTTAATGCCTTTCCAGCCACTGATGGATGAACCATCAAACATTTGGCCTTCTGAGAAGAAATCTTCATCTACAACGCGAGCCGGAATAGTCACGTGATGCTCTTTACCTTTGGTATCGGTAAAGCGTAGGTCAACCCAGCGAGCTTCGCTGTCTTGAATCATCTTAAGGGTGTTTGCAGACATAAAGTCTCTCCAATTATTAAGCCGGCTCTGGTGCCGGAGGTTTAGCTTGTTTGATGTATTGCTGTAGTCTATAGCAACGGTCGTGCCAATATTGATTTTTGCCTCAAAAACGACCATATCTGGCGGTTTTTCGAGAAAAAACAGTGATATTGCAGCTATTGTGAAGCTGCTTGTTTGTTTTCGTAGTTATAGTCTGCACTAAAATGGAACGCCTTGGTAGTGCCTTGCCCTAAAATAGGGCAATATTCATTTAACTTGTAATAATACTTTCAATATACTGCGTATTGGCAGTAGTTTTGCTATAATCTGCGCTGCATTTTTTTGGCGCTGTCATATGGCAGCGCCTATACGTATTTTGGCCATGTTCAATTGAGGCCGTTTGGAGTAGTGAGATGATCGAAAAATTAAGAAATGTGGCGATTGTAGCCCACGTAGACCATGGTAAAACCACCTTGGTAGACAAGCTGCTAGAACAATCTGGCACCCTTGATCGTCGTGACCAAGGCGCAGAACGCGTGATGGACTCTAACGACCAAGAAAAAGAGCGTGGCATTACCATCTTGGCAAAGAACACTGCCGTAAACTGGAATGGCTACCATATCAATATTGTAGACACCCCAGGACACGCCGACTTCGGTGGTGAGGTAGAGCGTGTTCTATCGATGGTAGATTGTGTGTTGTTGTTGGTCGATGCCGTAGATGGCCCAATGCCACAAACACGTTTTGTAACGCAAAAGGCGTTCCAACAGGGCCTCAGTCCAATCGTTGTTATCAACAAGATTGACCGTCCAGGCGCGCGTCCTGATTGGGTTATGGATCAAGTGTTTGACTTGTTCGACTCTTTAGGTGCTACGGATGAGCAGTTAGACTTCCCGGTAATGTACGCCTCGGCAATCAACGGCATCGCCGGCACTTCTTTGGAAGACATGGCCGAAGACATGAACCCATTGTTCGAAGCCTTGGTTGAATATGTTAAAGCCCCAGACGTAGATCTAGACGGCACGTTGCAAATGCAAATCTCTGCCTTGGACTATTCAAGCTATGTGGGCGTTATTGGTGTTGGCCGTATTAAGCGTGGCAGCATGAAATTGGGCCAGCAAGTTAAGGTGGTGTCTGCTGACGGTAAAGTACGTACCGCTAAGCTGCAAAATGTCATGAGCTACATGGGCCTTGAGCGCATTGATGTGCCTACTGCCCAAGCCGGCGACATTGTATGTGTCACAGGTATCGATGGCTTGAATATTTCTGACACCATTTGCCACCCCGAGCACGTAGAAGCTTTGCCGCCGCTAAGCATTGATGAGCCAACCGTGTCCATGACCTTCCAGGTCAACGATTCGCCGTTTGCTGGACTAGACGGTAAGTATGTAACTAGCCGTAACATCCGCGATCGTTTGGATCGTGAGTTGATCCACAACGTTGCCCTACGTGTTGAGCCGGGTGACTCTCCAGACCGCTTTGTTGTCTCTGGCCGTGGTGAATTGCACTTGTCGGTATTGATCGAAAGCATGCGTCGTGAAGGCTTTGAGATGGGCGTTTCTCGCCCACAGGTGATCGAAAAAGAAGTCGACGGCAAAATGATGGAGCCATATGAAGCGGTATTGATCGACTGTGAAGATCAGCATCAAGGTTCTTTGATGGAAGAAATGGGTCGTCGTAAGGCAGAGATGACTAACATGGAGCCAGACGGCAAGGGCCGTACGCGTTTAGAATTCGTGATTCCTTCTCGCGGCTTAATCGGTTTCCGTGGCCAGTTCCTTACGTTAACGTCGGGTAGTGGTGTTATGACGTCTGTATTCGATCACTACGGTGAAGTGAAGCAGGGTGCCTTGGCTGAGCGTCAAAACGGCGTATTGGTGTCTATGGTTAAGGGTAAGATCTTAGCCTTTGCTTTGTTTAACCTACAGACCCGTGGCCGCCTAATGGTGGAGCCAAACATCGACGTATACGAAGGTATGCTTATTGGTGTTCATAGTCGCGGTAACGATTTGGCTGTTAACCCAACTAAGGGTAAGCAGTTGACTAACATTCGTGCCGCCGGTACTGATGAAAACATCGTGCTTAGCCCGCCGATTCGCTTCACTCTTGAGCAAGCGCTTGAGTTTATTGAAGACGATGAGTTGGTAGAAGTGACACCTAATTTCATTCGTTTACGCAAAAAGTTGTTGACCGAAAACGCCCGTAAGCGTGCGCCAAAGTAAGCTGCTTTAAAGTATAAAAAAGCCGGCCACTGGGTCGGCTTTTTTGTGTCTGCCATTTGTGAACCAAATTAGCGTAGTATAGTGGCAAGCCATAGGGTGGAACTAACACCTTGATGACAGGTCTTTAGTTTATTCGGTTATGTTTGAGAAGGTCATGAAATTATCTATTGTTATGGTTGCCTGCCTGGTGCTCACAGCTTGTGCGGGTTCCCCCCCTCGGTCCACGCTACTGAGTGATGAAAATGCGGTGGTGCCAAGTTTTACCGCGTCTTATGATGCGTTTAGTTGTGACCAGCTTTACTCCGAGGCGCGACGGATCACCGAGCAAATGCACAATATTGCCAGCGTGAGGGACGCCGACGCCGCCATGGAGCGTTTGGAGTTAATCGGCGGGGTGTTGTACTGGCCGGTGTTGCTGTTTGTGGATGGCAGCAGTGACTCTGCAGTTGCCCGCGCTGAGTATGAACAGCTTAAGGTGCGGTTGCTGAGCTTGTCTGACTGGGTGAGTCAAAAGCAGTGTAATGTATTGGAATGACGCGAGGCTGAATAAATAGCAGGCATAAAAAAAGCAGCTCTTTCGAGCTGCTTTCTGAGGCCGGTTTTATTTTTATTGTTAGGCCAAAGGATGTCTTTTTTTCTTATTGCGCTTATTATTTTTATTGGCGCTGAGGGAATACTACCAACATTTTCCTCAGTGTCTAATACTAAAAAGTTATAGGTTGCTATAAAAATGGAATATGCGGGCAAAAGGGGCTTTTGTGACTGTATAACCCGTGTCTTGTGGCGGTTAGCATAGAGGCCTAAAATAGGCTTTTTAAACCCCATCATTGAGTGGCACCCCATGGCGAGTATTAACATTTCTTATCCCCATCAACGCACATTACAGGAAGCCAGAGAGGCGGCGCAAACCTTTGCTGGCAAATTACAGGCAAAACTGGGTGTAGAAAGCCGCTGGCAAGATAACACCTTATTACTCGAACGCACAGGCGTCAATGGCGCTATGAGCCTGTCTGAAGGCCTGGTAGAAGTGGATCTAACTTTGGGCATGATGCTGACCCCGATGAAGGGTCAGATTGAGACCGAAATCAATAAGCAGCTAGCGCGCTATTTGGCGTAGATGGTGGCGTGGCCTGGCCTAAAATAGCGCACCGCAGCCAGCTATAGAATGTACCGGCTCAGGTCTTGGTCTTTAGCGAGGTCCTTGAGGTTGTTGTCCACATAGGCCTGGTTGATAACCACTTTGGCGCCGTCAGCAAGGTTGGCGGTGAAGGAAAGGTCCTCAAGTAAGCGCTCTAACAAGGTGTGCAAACGTCGAGCACCTATGTTTTCGGTGCTCTCATTTACTTCGTAGGCCAGTTCGGCTAACCGGGTCACACCGTCTTTACTAAACTCTAACTCCACCCCTTCTACGCCCATCAATGCTTGATACTGCTGTGTTAGTGAGTAGTTGGGTTCGGTAAGAATACGGGCAAAGTCTTCTGGTCGTAGCGCTTTGAGTTCCACTCGAATTGGTAAGCGACCTTGAAGTTCTGGAATCAAGTCGGAAGGTTTAGCCACATGGAAGGCGCCAGAGGTGATAAACAAAATGTGATCGGTTTTCACCATGCCGTATTTAGTGGTCACGGTACAGCCTTCAATGAGGGGCAATAAATCACGTTGCACGCCTTCCCTAGACACATCACCGCTACCGCCTTCTTGTTTCTTGGCGATTTTGTCAATTTCGTCCAAGAACACAATGCCGTTTTGTTCGACTGCTTCTAGGGCTTGCTGCTTGAGGTCGTCCTCTTTGATCAGACCTGCGGCTTCTTCATCTTGTAACTGTTTTAAGGCGTCGGATATGTTTAGCTTACGAGTCTGTTTTTTGTCTTTGCCCATATTGGCAAACAAGCCTTGTAGCTGGTTAGTCATGTCTTCCATGCCAGGAGGTGCCATGATCTCCACGCCCATGGGTGTGGCAGACATTTCGATCTCAATCTCCTTGTCATTGAGCTGACCTTCGCGCAGTTTTTTGCGGAACACTTGTCGAGTGCCAGATTCCTTGTTGTCGGCTTGGTCGTCGGCACCACGAGCAGGTGGCAGTAATACATCTAAAATACGCTCTTCGGCTCGGTCGGCGGCGGTGTTGGCAACCTTAATCATGGCATCTTCGCGCAGCATTTTCATGGCGGTTTCCATGAGGTCACGAATGATGGACTCCACGTCACGGCCTACGTAGCCGACTTCGGTAAATTTAGTGGCTTCAATTTTAATAAAGGGTGCGTGAGAGAGTTTGGCTAAACGGCGAGCAATTTCGGTTTTACCTACCCCCGTAGGTCCGATCATCATAATATTTTTGGGTGCAATCTCGGCGCGCATGTTGGGTTCGAGTTGCATGCGACGCCAGCGGTTACGCAGGGCAATGGCCACCGCACGTTTTGCATCATGTTGGCCAATAATGTGGTTGTCGAGTTGGCTGACAATTTCAGCAGGAGTCAAATGAGACATAGTTCGGCCTTATGAATTACTTTGAGCATCAAGCTCAATGGTTTCGATGGTGGTTTGGTGGTTGGTGAAGACACAAATATTGGCGGCTATATTGAGGCTTTTTTCAACAATTTCTTGTGCCGATAGCTCGGTGTTGTCCTGTAAGGCGGCAGCGGCAGCTTGTGCATAATTGCCACCCGAACCAATGGCAATAAGGCCGTGTTCTGGTTCTATAACATCACCAGTGCCGCTAATGATAAGGGAGGCTTCTTCGTTGGCAACTACTAACATGGCTTCTAATTTGCGCAGCGCACGGTCACTGCGCCACTCTTTGGCAAGCTCTACGGCGGAGCGAACGAGTTGGCCATGGTGCTTTTCTAGCTGGTTTTCAAAGCGTTCGAATAAAGTGAAGGCGTCGGCGGTGCCACCGGCAAATCCGGCGATTACTTTGTCGTGGTAAAGGCGGCGCACTTTACGGGCGTTACCCTTCATTACCGTGTTGCCAAGGGATACTTGGCCGTCACCCCCCAAAACAACTTGGTTGCCGCGGCGTACAGATACAATAGTGGTCATGTGTTAGTCCTAACGTGAATGGCCTGGCTTGGGTGACATACACAAGCCTGATTGTTTGTGGATGGGGTCAGATGGCCAAAATTCAAGCAGTAACTTAGTTACTGGTCTTGTTGATACGAATGGACTCAATGCCTTGCTGAGCTAAAATGTCTTCGGCTTTGTTAAGGGTAGAACGATTGCTAAATGGCCCAATACGCACGCGATACCAAACCGAGCCGCCATCGGAGGTGGTTTTTTCGGCCACCACACTGGGCATGTTGAGTAAAATTAGCCGAGCTCTAAGGCGATCAGCATCGGCCAGGCGACGAAATGACCCGGCTTGTAGCAAGGTGTTGGTCTTTTTATTGGGGTCCTTGGGCGTAGACAGGTAGGCTTCAACTTTGCTTGGTGTTACTTGGCTATCTGGCAGCAAGGTATAAAAATCGAAACTGTCAGTGTTTTCGGGGGCCGATGGGGCCTTTTTTGCCGCCTTGCTAGAGGTGGTTTTTGCGGTGGTTTTTTCTGCCACCACTTGGCTGGCTTTAGTATCATCAGGTTGTTGAGATAGCATCAACAAACCAACTACAAAAGCAATACTCACTAGCAACGTAAACACCATAACAAAACGTGAAACAGCAGGTTTATGCTGTTTCTTTTTAGCTTTGCGTTTGGCGTAGTCGTGGGGTGCCACGCTTACATTTGCTCCGGTGCATCAACACCCAACAGCTGCAGGCCGTTGGCCATTACTTGACGGGCGGCCATACATAGGCACATACGGGCGTTACGTAATTCGGCATCATCAATGACCATGCGATGGGCGTTGTAGTAGCTATGAAAGTTACTGGCTAGATCTTTAAGGTAATGTGCCACTTGGTGTGGCTCATGGTGGGTGGCCGCATTGGCAATCACCTCTGGGTACAACTCAATCTGCTGCATTAAATCGATTTCGGCTGTTTCTGAGAGCTTGTGCAGTTGGGCTAGGCCTTGGTTTTGGTCCCACGCCATGTCTTTTTCGGCTAATTTACGGATCAAAGTGCAGATGCGTGCATGGGCGTATTGGATGTAATACACTGGGTTGTCTTTACTTTCCGACTTAGCTAATTCTAGGTCAAAGTCCATATGCTGCTCGGCTTTGCGGGTGACGTAAAAGAAGCGAGAGGCATCTTTGCCTACTTCGTCGCGTAATTCACGCAAGGTGACAAAAGAGCCACTACGAGTGGACATTTGTACGCGTTCTTGGCCCCGATACAAAATAGCAAACTGCACCAATTTAACGACCAAACGCGCGGGATCGATGCCGAGGGCTTGGAGTGCGGCTTTAACCCGTGTGATGTAACCGTGGTGGTCTGCGCCCCAAACGTTAATCACCGTGTCCATACCACGCTCGAATTTATTTAAGTGATAGGCAATGTCGGAGGCAAAGTAGGTGGTTTGGCCGTTGTCCCGTTTGACGACTCGATCTTTGTCATCACCAAAGTCGGTGGAACGGAACCACAATGCTCCACCATCTTCATAGACGTTGCCTTGTGCTTGTAGCTTGGCGATAGCGCGTTCCACCTGTTCACCTTGGTCAAGGCTACGCTCGGAAAACCAATTTTCAAAATCGACACCAAAGCCGTGTAGGTCATGCTTTATGTCGTCACGAATTGAATCGAGACCGGCATCAAAGATCAAGCCATAGTCTTCAGCACCGAGTAGGTTTTGGGCACGCTCGATGAGGTCGTCAATATGCTTTTCTTTGTCACCTTCTGGGGCATCGGCATGTAGGTCTGCAATAACAGAGGTCGCGCGATGTTTTAACCGCTCACCCGCTTGCTTGTGCAGTTGCTTGGCAATGTCATTAACGTAATCACCTTGATAGCCGTTGCTTGGAAATACAATGTCTTCGCCCGTTTGTTGGAGGTAACGCAACCAGACACTGGCTGCCAAAATGTTCATCTGTCGACCAGCGTCATTGACGTAGTATTCACGTTGTACGTCATAACCCGCAGCGGCTAACAAATTGGAAACACTGGCACCGTATGCCGCCCCACGCCCATGGCCTACGTGGAGTGGGCCCGTGGGATTTGCGGAGACAAATTCAACTTGAATTTTGTGGCCTTGGCCAGCGTTATTGCGGCCATATGCGTCGGCTGCAGCCAGGACTTTGCCAACCACGGCTTGGGTGGCGTCTTGGCTAATAAAGAAGTTAATAAAGCCTGGGCCTGCAATTTCGGTTTTAACCACCGTCGGTGATGGTGGTAAGTGATTACAAATTAACTCGGCAATATCGCGCGGTTTACGGCGTGCGGCCTTGGCTAAGGTTAAGGCTACATTGCTGGCTAGGTCGCCATGGGTTTTGTCGCGGGTATTGTCGATGTTGATGTTAGCGACAAGGTTAGCGTCAAAATCGCCGCTGGTTTTAAGGGCGTCGATGGCTTGTTGAATTAGGTCGGCAATGTGTTGCTTCATGGCAGTGTACGGGCTTCTAAAAAGGTTAAATAAGGCCACAAAATGGGCTTTGGGTGTTGTGCGCGGGTAAGAGGTGATTATCCCAGTTCTTGCGGGTCTATGTCTAGACTCCAGCGGATTTTACGTGCACCGGGATGCTGATCCAGTCGGGCGCATAATTGCTGTAATAGTTGCTGTAACCGTTTTCGATTGGGGTGCTGTAATTGCAATTGGGCGCGGTAAAAATGCGCTCGGCGAGCCATGAATGCGGGCATAGGCCCAAACATCAATAAAGAGCGTGTTAGGTGGGCCAATGTTGGGTCTTGTACCTGCTGTGCTAGCCAATGCAACAAGGTGAAGGCGTGGTTGGCATCTTTGGCCTGGGCGTGAAATAACGCCATGTGACCTAGTGGCGGGAGGCCACTTTGTTGGCGGCTGGCCAACTCTTGTTGGGCAAAGGCGTTGTAACCCTTTGTTACCAACAGGTCTATGGTGGGATGGTCGGCTTGGTAGGTTTGAATAACGGCCGTACCAGGAATATTTTCACGCCCCGCTCGACCTGCGGTTTGTACCAGCAGTTGTGCTAGTTTTTCTGGGCCACGAAAGTCGCTACTAAAGAGGCTGGCGTCGGCATCCAAAATGGCCGCCAGAGTGACCTTTGGGAAATGGTGACCTTTGGCCAGCATTTGTGTGCCCAATAGCAGGCAGGGGCCGCCGGCATGAACCTGCGCAAGCATGGTTTCTAAGCTGCCTTTGTTGCGCGTGGTGTCACGGTCGATTCGATAGACCGGCGTATTTGGGAACAGGCTTTGTAACTGCTCTTCCGTGCGTTCGGTGCCTTGACCAAGGGGTTTGAGTTGATGACTATTGCATTGAGGGCAGTGTAAATAAACCGGTTGTTGGTGTTCGCAGTGGTGACAATGTAAACGCGGCGGTCTTCGATGTAAGGTCATGTTGGCGTCGCAGGCCGGGCATTGGGCCGTTTGGCCACACGACTGACATTGTAAGCTGGGCGCAAAGCCACGACGGTTAAGCATGAGCAATACTTGATGACCCAGTTCGAGCTGTATGCCCACCATGTCTTTTAACTGTTGAGAAATACCCGCTTGTTGTGGCTGGTTACGTAAATCAATCACTTCATAACGCTGGTTGCTAGCGCCGCCTGCTCGCTGTGTTAGTAACCATTGTTGAAACCGACCACGGCTGACATTGGCAAGGCTTTCCAAAGATGGCGTTGCGGAACCTAGCACAATAGGGATGTGGGCATCTGCTGCACGTTTAATGGCTAAGTCGCGACCGTGGTAACGAAACCCTTCTTGCTGCTTATAGGCTTGGTCGTGTTCTTCATCAATGATGATTAAGCCCAATTTTGGGATCGGCGTAAACAGCGCTGATCGGGTGCCAATAATAATGTCGGCTTGCCCTAAATTGGCTTGTTGCCAGGCATTTAAGCGTTGATGTTCAGTCAGTCCTGAGTGTAACGCTAAAACCCTGTTGTTAAAGCGTGCTTCAAGGCGCTGTAGTAATTGCGGTGTCAGGCCTATTTCGGGCACCAACAACAAAATACGTTGGCCTTTTTCAAGCACATCGGCCATGGCTTGCAGGTATACTTCGGTTTTGCCACTACCCGTGACGCCGTTGATTAAGTGGCAGCTAAAGCTGTGGTGCGCGGAAGCTAGATGAGCCACCACTGCCGCCTGTTCTGCATTAAGGTCTAAGGGTTGTTGAGACAGTTGTAAACGCACCGTTTGAGGTTGTGGCTGGCTAGTGCTGAGCCACTGTTTTTCGATAAACGGTTTGAGTTGGCTGGGTTTGATGTTTTGTTTTTTTAACTGGTCCAAATTGAAGGCCGGCGCCAAGCCTTGCAACTGTTGCCAAAGGGCCTGTTGTTTATGGGCGCGGCCAAAATCTGGGTCAATGTCGGCTAACGTCCAATTGAGTTGAACTAACTGGTTAGGTTTGGCCTGACGTAGTTTTGCGGGTAACAAATGCATGAGCGCATCACCCAAGGGGTATTGGTAATACTCGGCCGCCCAAAGGCCAAGTTGCCATAGTGCGGGCGGCAATAAGTTGGTGCTATCGAGGTAGTCTATAACGGGTTTAATTTTGTTAGCATCGAAGGTCGTGGTGTCACTCATTCCTACTATTAAGCCCACCCGTTCGCTGCGACCAAAAGCCACCCGCACACGTAAACCTATGGTTGGTGCGGGCACTGAGTCACTTGCTGTCAACGGCAAGTAAGTAAACTCTTGGCGCAGGCCAGTAGCGAGAACAATATGGAGGTATTTGGGCACGGTGAGTAGGGCACACTTTAATGCTGGGTAAGGGGCTTATGCTACACCAAAGTGGGCCTATATGGTTTGTTTTGCTTATTTAATGCCGCGATTAGCTGCTTTACACCGGTGTGGGTTGGAAAAAGCTTGCTTATCTAACCCTGTCTGGTAAAATTTCGCCTCTATTTTTATGGCTTGCCGATTGTCGGCCTGCCTATTTGACCGATGCGGTGCTTGGCAATAGATCAAGTGGCGGCGTCATAACCCTGAGGTTATTCCCCATGCAAAAAGACATTCATCCTAAGTATGAAGCAATCAAAGCCACGTGTTCTTGTGGCAACGTTGTAGAAACTCGTTCTACCCTATGCCAAGACATGCACATCGACGTATGTTCAGCGTGTCACCCGTTCTACACTGGCAAGCAGAAAGTTCTAGACGTTGGCGGCCGTATTGATCGCTTCAACAAGCGTTTTGGTACACGTACTACCAAGTAATTGGTACTGCGCAAACCGCACGTTAAAAAAACCCGCTAAGGCGGGTTTTTTTATGCCTGCAGATTGTTAATCTGCACAGCCCTCACATGTATGCTCAGCCAATAGCGTGTCTATAGTACTTAACGCGAGGGTTTTAGTTGCAAAAATGTGACGTTTGCCAATGGCGTTGAGGTGACCATTGCGGATAATGGGTTTGATCACCCGGCCGTTGGGGTTGCATATGTACAATCCGCCGCCCAAAGCGGTTAAGCGCTTGGCTTCATTGGCTAACAATTCCGTACCTGCCAAATCAATAAAGTTAATGCCACTGGCCACAATTAACACGTGTTTTTGCGAAATCGACATGAGTGTGGATTGCACATAGTCCACGGCCCCAAAAAATATTGAGCCGTTGATGCGGATAATTTTTAACGATTCACATTCAGGCAAGCCTGAGCGTTGCGCCGACACTAGTTTTTTAGCGCCTGTGCTACGCGCCATGGTAGTGATATTAGGCTTAGACGTGCGCCGTAAATACAGCACCAAAGACAGCAGTACGCCTAGGTAGATGGCAAATTCCATGGGTAACAATAGGGTGGCGCCAAAGGTGACGCCAAACACCATGGCTTCGTTTTTTCCGGCGCGATAAATGATTTTTATGTGATGCCAATCGATTAGATTCCAGGCTACGACTAATAAAATAGCTGCCATGCTGGGCAAGGTGATAAACGCCGCTAAGGGTGCAAACAACAATACAATAAGGGCTAAAAATATGGCTGCAAATAGTGCGGCTAAGGGGCTGGTAGCACCGGCCTCATAGTTAACTCCAGTACGGGTAAATGACCCAGAAGTGGCGTAACTGGAGGTGAAACTGCCGATAATATTGGATAACGACTGACCAATGAATTCTTGATTACCATCTATACGTTGGCCAGAACGAGTGGCCACAGAACGGGCAATAGACACGGCTTCTACTAATCCCAAAAGGCCTAAGGCCATGGCACCAGGAGCGAGTTCTCTCAGTATGTCCCAGTCCATTAATGGAGCCGACAATGGTGGTAGCTGGGAGGGAATTTCACCGACCAAGGCAATACTCTGGGCTACTTGCCACGGAGTTAACAGCATCAATTGTGTGGCAAGGCTACCTACCACCATAGCGATCAGCATGTTGGGCCACTTCTTACGCCAGCGTTTTACGCCAATTAAGGTGACGAGGGTGATGAGGGTAATCACCAAACTTGGCAAGTGGGTGGCGCTGATGTTTTTGCTGACGGCAATCCAGTTAACCATAAAGTTACCACTGGATGCCAAATCTAAACCTAATGAATTTTTAATTTGGCTGGTGGCAATAACGACCGCTGCTCCAGAGGTAAACCCCACCACTACGGAGTGGGATACAAAGTTGACCAAGGTGCCCATACGGGCCAAGGACAGCAGCAATTGAAACAAACCGGCCATGAGCGTCAAACTAAGCACTAAGGTAATGTAGCTTGCAGAGCCAGCTTCTGCCAACGGGCTGATGGTGGTAAACACGACGATGGAGAGGGCCGCCGTGGGGCCAGAAATAAGGTGCCAAGACGACCCAAATAAAGCAGCGATAGTGGCTGGTACTATCGCTGCATATAAGCCGTATTCGGGTGGTAAGCCAGCAATTAGCGCATAAGCCACACCTTGTGGCAGTACAATAATCGCCCCAGTCAGACCCGCCAACGCATCTTGCCGAGCGCTAGTCAGGGTGGTTTGTTTCGCCCAGCCTAAAAATGGCAAAAGCCTTAACAAAAAGTTGATGGTTATAACGGACATACTGGGTCCAAAGCAATGAGGTCTATAGCGTATTGTAAAGCAAAAACCCTGCACTGGGTGGTACCAGTTGTGTGTTTGCAATGGGTTTTAGGCTTTACTTAAGGTCCTTAACGGTGGTGCTGTGACCACACTACGATTAAACCACCAGCCAAATGACCCGATCAGCAGCATGCCAATGAATGGACTCAATACCCACAGTGGCCAATGGAGTTGGATGGGCATGTTGAATACTTGGTGCTGAAGTAAGGCAACTAACGCTTCGGCGCTTAACCCGGCTATTAAACCCGCCACCCAGCCAAGGCTTGCGTACTCTACTAAAATAACACGCCTAATCAATGATTTACTGGCACCTAAGGTGCGTAAGATGGCGCTTTCATGACGTCGTTCGTCAATGCTGGCTTGGATGCTGGCGATTAACACCAATACACCGGCACCCAGCACCATCACTAAAATGCTTTCTACAGCAAGGGACAGCTGGCCCACCACTTTTTGTACTTGTTGTAGTATTTGGTCTACATCAAGCATGGAGATGGTCGGTTGTTGCCGCAATAAAGGGCCGAGTTTTTTACGATCTTTTGGGGCGATGTAAACACTGGCCATGTAACTGGCGCTACTGGCATCGGTTAAGGGGGCTGAAAAAACGAAAAAGAAGTTGGGCTGCATACTGCCCCAATCCACTTCTCTAAGGCTGGTTAAGGTGGCTTGTTGTTCGATTCCGGCCACGTTAAAGGTGAGTTTTTGACCTAAGGTTAAACCCAAGCGTTGGGCGTAGTCGACTTCTATAGACACTTCTAGTACGTCGGGTGGGGTAGGAGTGGAAGCCCACCAACGGCCTGCATTAATGCGGTTGCCTTTGGGCAATGTGTGGGTCCAAGTGAGGTTGAGTTCTCGGTCTCCCCTTGGGGTGTCAAACTTGGGCTCTATCAGGCGGGCTCTAGCAATCGGAAAAAAGGCCAGTGCATTGGTGGCAAGATTTTGCTCTGTCATGGAGTCCAATAATGCACTGCGTTGTTCTTGGTAGATATTAAATAAGAACAAGTTAGGGGTGTCTTGCTTTAGCTGTTGTTGCCAGTCGTCAATCAAAAAGCTACGCACTGAGACCAAGCTAAACAACAGCATTAAGGCCAGCCCAAAAATGGCCACCTGCAGGCTGTTTTGGTGGCGTCGACGGGATAAGTTGGCTAGCCCGAGTTTGCCGCCTTGACCTAAATAAGGCCTAAGTTTGTCGCCCAATTTGATGAGAGATCCAGCCAACAGCCAGAGTAAGGTTAAGATAACAGCCATGCCGGCGATGAGCGCGGCACTAATGAGGGCCGATTGGCTGTGCCAATAAACCAGTGCAATAATGGCCGCAAAACCAATGGCAAGATGGCTAGGGTTGGCCTTGCTGCGACTGCCTGAATTGCGCAACACTTGCGCCGGCGCAACTTTGGCTAGGCCTAGCATGGACGGCAATACAAAGGCTAATAAACATAAAAATCCGGTGCCAGCACCTAATATAAATGGCGTCAAAGGCAGGCTTGATGCATCTGTTTGTATATATTCTGAGACGAGGATCAGTAAACCTTGGTACAAACCCCAGGCAAAGGGCAGGCTGATAAAGGTGGCGAAGGTTGCCAGCAATAACATTTGGCTCAGGTAAAGTAATCGCAACTGCTGAGGTTTGAGGCCTAGGCATTTTAACAAAGCCACGTGTTTGGCCTGGCGCAGACTATAGCGCCGTGCCGACAACGACAAGGCTACACCTGCCAACACCACTGCTAATGAGCCCGCTAGCAGTAGAAACTGCTCGGCCTTGTCTAAGGTGGCTGCCATGTTGGCGTTGCCATCGGTGGGTGTTTGCCACGTTTCGCCGGTTTGTAACTGAGGCGTGATTTGTTCGCGGAGTTGATTAAGTTGGGTGTCTGCGCCTGCCAATAACCAACGGTGGCTGACGCGGCTGCCTGTTTGTAGTGCCTTGGTGGCCGCTAAATCATTGATATGCATCAGCGCCCGTGGCGCAAAACTAGCGAAACCGTTGGCCTGGTCGGGTTCGGCGAGGAGCACTTGAGTCACGGTAAGGCTGAGTTCACCCACGTCGATGGTATCGTTGAGTTTGGCGTTGAGGCTGGCCAAGAGTCGCGAATCGGGCCAAATTTCACCTTCTAGGGGGCCTTCATTGCTTGCTTGTCCGAGGCCAAAGGCCTGGGTGCCAATGCTGAGCTCACTTTTAAGCGGGTAGAGGCTCGACACGGCCTTAATGCCTGCTAACTGCAACTCGTGCTGGGCAAACACCATGGCCTGAAATTCGCTCACATGGGCTTGTTGTAGGCCCAGTTGCTGGGCTTGTTGTCGCCAAGCAGGAGCCACCGGCTGGTTGCTGTTAAGGCGTAAGTCAGCAGCGATGAGGTCGGCCCCTTCGGCCACCATAGACTGCTTCACCTGGTGGGTAAATAAGCTAATGCTGGTGACGCTAGTGATGGCCAGTAACAAGGCTGCAAACAATAGCGACAATTCGCCGCCACGCCAGTCCCGCCATGCTAGACGTGTTGCTAGTTTAAGCATCAGTGGGTTCCGCCAGTTTGCCAGCGGTTAAGCTGAGGCGCCTTTGGCAACGTTGGGCGAGGGCTAAGTCGTGGGTGACGAGTACTAAGGTGGTTTGATGTTGTTGGTTTAACTCAAACAACAGCTCAATGATGTGGCGGCCTGTTTCTGTGTCTAAGTTGCCGGTGGGTTCATCGGCGAATAAAATGGGTGCTTGGGCGGCAAAGGCGCGAGCAATAGCCACACGTTGCTGTTCGCCGCCGGACAGCTGATTAGGGTAGTGGCCGCCGCGCTGGCCTAGCCCTACATGTTGTAAGTACTTCTGTGCGACAGCCTTGGCACCCGTGCTGCCTTTTACTTCTAAGGGCAACATAATATTTTCTAATGCGGTTAAGCTAGGTAACAGCTGGAAATTTTGGAAGATGAAGGCCACTTGATGTTTGCGTAACTCGGCCCGGCCTTCTTCGTTGAGTTGACTTAAGTCTTGCTGGGCTAAAAATAACTGCCCGTGGCTGGGGCTGTCGAGCCCTGCCATCATCCCCAGTAAGGTAGTTTTTCCTGATCCAGAAGCGCCCACAATTGCCACGGACTCGCCTGCTTCTATGGTAAAATTAAGGTCTTGTAAAATGTGTAAGTCATGGCCTTGTTGAGTGGGGTTGGCAATGATTTGGCTAACGTTTTTGGCACCTAAAAAAGGTGTGGAATCAGGCATAATAGACCAGGTTACAGTGAGTGCGAATGTCTATTATGGCGCGTGTAAGGTCATTAGGGGAAGTGGATGCGACAGGTTTTCAAAATATTTACATTGTGTGTGCTGACTCTGGGGTGGGTGTGGCAAACGCCGCTGGTTCAGGCCCAGCAAAAAACGTTGTTGGTGATGGGCGACAGTCTCAGTGCGGGTTATGGCATGTCGCTGGCGCAGGCTTGGCCGGCATTGCTACAAACGCAGCTCAACCAAGTGTTAGGTGAACACCAATGGCAAGTGATCAACGCCAGTGTCAGTGGCGAAACCACGCAGGGTGGCGTACGCCGGTTGCCTGGCTTATTGGCTCAGTACCAACCTCAATGGGTGCTGCTGGAGCTAGGTGCTAATGACGGCTTACGCGGGTATCCCATTGCTAAAATGACCGCCAATTTAAGCCGTATGATCGTACAAAGCCAGACTGCAGGGGCAAAGGTGGCTGTGCTGGGCATTCAACTGCCACCTAATTATGGTGCCCGCTATACAGGGCCATTTTTTCACCAGTATGCGCATTTGGCACAGCAGCATAATACGGCCTTGGTACCCTTTATTCTCGAGGATATTGCCATCCATCCTCACTTGATGCAGGCGGATGGATTACACCCAACCCAAGCGGCGCAAACGCTCATTCTGGATAACGTGTGGCAGCATCTATCGGTCCATTGGACTAACTAGGGCGTAAAATCAACAAAACCCGCACATGGCGGGTTTTTGAGTAATAGCTTTAGTTTTGGTCTTAGTTAGACTGCAAAAGCAAATTCGCTATCGGCGTCCATACCTACGCTCATGGCCGCTTTGAGCTTCTTCATGGCGTTCTTTTCAAGCTGGCGGATACGCTCGGCAGACACCTGGTATTGATCAGCTAAATTATGCAAAGTCGCTTTAGAATCACCTAACCAGCGCTGTTGTAGAATGTCACGGCTGCGCGCATCCAAATCACCCATGGCGTTCGCCAAGCGGGTGTTGGAATCGTTTTCCCAGTCGCTGGCTTCAAGCTGGCGGGCAGGGTCGGCAGAGTGGTCTTCTAAGTAATAGGCAGGGGCTTGAAAAGCACTGTCTTCGTCGCCCTCTGGCGCGTCAAAGGGGGTATCTTGCGACGCCATACGGCCTTCCATTTGCATCACTACTTTAGCGTCAACGCCTAAGTCTGCAGCAACGGATTGTACTTCGGCATGGGTTAACCAAGCCAATTTTTTCTTGGCACTACGTAAATTGAAAAACAACTTACGCTGGCTTTTAGTGGTGGCCACCTTAACAATGCGCCAATTACGCAAAATGTACTCGTGCATTTCGGCTTTGATCCAGTGCACTGCAAAAGAAACAAGGCGCACGCCTACTTCAGGGTTAAAACGTTTTACCGCTTTCATCAAGCCGGCGTTACCTTCCTGTACCAAATCAGAAATAGGTAGCCCGTAGCCCGAGTAGCTTTTGGCAATGTGTGCCACAAAGCGTAGGTGAGACATCACTAACTGGCGGGCGGCGTCTAAATCGTTTTGGTAGTAGAGGCGTTCGGCTAGGGCTCGCTCTTCTTCAACGCTAAGAATCGGGATGCCGCTAATGGTTTGTAGGTAAGCCTCGTGGCTCTGGCCAGGTGCTAACGCATCAATGGCTGATAATGACTGAGTCATAACTTTCTCCGTAACCTTGTGTCCGCTCTTAAATCTATTTTAAGTATGGCTGATGATTTGCCATTTTGGGGACTATGACCGCTGTTCGTGTATTTTTGCTGATGGCGGTATGTTTCTGCTAAGCATTCTAGGGTGCAACAGCGCTCTAGGCAAGGTTTTACAGGGGTTTTTACCCGTAAAGCTTTGTAAAGCCTAATTTAGTGGCCGATTGGGCACTTATTGGGGTTCAATAAGGCGTAATTGGCGGCCTACAGCCAAACTGGCCCCTAATAAAGACAGGCTGCAACTTGTAGCTAACAACATTAGGCTGCCAACCCAGCCCAAGCCTTGCAGCTGCCACGGGCTCTGATAACTCTGCGCCAGCTGGAGTAAGGGTTCATGCAAATAACTCACGCCTAATTGAATGATGATCCAAGCTAATAGCGCGGCAAATAAGCCGGCCCAAAATCCGGCGTAGAGGAAGGGTCTACGCAGGTAAGCATCGGTGCCCCCCACCAGCTTAATCACTAAAATTTCTTGTTTACGACTTTCAATTTGTAGCCGCACCGTATTGCCGACCACCAATAGTACGCCTAAGGCTAATAAAAAAGCCAGGCTATAAGTGACACGTTGGCTGGCTGCAAGGATGGCGTGCAGACGATCAAGCCATGCCATATTCACTAACACTTGATCAACCAGTGTTAATTGACGCAATTGCTGCGTCAGTTGGCTCATCGCCTGTGGCGTTTGGGCCGTGTTTTCGGGGGCTATTAACAGGGTTGCTGGCAATGGGTTGTCGGTAAGGCTGCCTAAAATGTCGGCCAAGCCGCTATTGGTTTTGAAGCTGGCAAGGGCTTGAGCTGCGGAAATGTAGGTCACGTTAGCAATGTCTGGCCGTGCAAGTATTTCTTGGCTCAATAATTGACCTTGCTCGAGGGTCGCGTGAGGCACCAAAAAAACGCTCATTTGGTGTTCTTGGTTGAGCTGTTGGCCTAAGTGCTGGGCTTGGCTTAATAGTAACAGCAGGCTAGCGGGCAGGGTTATGGCAATGGCTAAGGTGAGCCAAGTCAGTAGGTTAGCCAGGGGACTAAGCCATAATCGTCGCCAACTTCGAACGGCCACCTCTTTATGTTCACGCAATAAGCGCTTACCGGCGCTCTCGGGTTTAGTGCGGCTGGCATTGTGGGGAGGGTGTTTAGTTGCAGCCATAGTTAGTGCCCTGCCATGGCAAACGGGCCGCTAAGCTGGCCTTGGTTTAACTGGATCACTGGGTGAGGTAGGCGTTGTATGAGATTTAAGTCGTGGCTCGCAATCAGCACGCTCACCCCAACCTGGTTGAATTGCTGGAATAAACGCATGACTTCTGCCGAGAGGGCTGGATCTAAGTTGCCTGTAGGTTCGTCTGCGAGGATCAGTTTGGGTTTGTTAACAATGGCCCGGGCGATACCAATACGTTGTTGTTCGCCACTCGATAACACGCTAGGGCTGAGTTTTTCTTTATCGAGTAAACCGACTTTATCTAACGCGGCCCGTACACGGCGGCTAGAATCGCGTTCATTATACCCGCTAATTTTAAGGGGTAAGGCCACATTATCAAATACGGAATAGTCTAATAACAGTTGGTGGTTTTGAAAAACGAGGCCAATTTTACGACGATGAGCAGGCACTTGAGTGCGGCTCAACTGACTTAAATCTTGTCGATCTACAATCACCTTGCCGCTAGTTGGCCGCTCCATAAGCATGATTAGTTTCAGTAAGGTACTTTTACCGGCACCGGAATGGCCGGTTAAAAAAGCCATGTCGCCACGCTGTAAATGAAAGTTTGCACTCACTAACGCATGTTTGTCGTGATAGCTTTTACTGACTTGTTGAAACTCAATCATGAGAGATTGTTTTCACTAAACAAGGCGTCAATAAATTCGTCCGCCGCAAATGGTCGCAAGTCGTCGGCTTGTTCACCGACGCCAATAAAACGAATGGGTAAACCTAATTGTTGCGCCATAGCAAAGATAACGCCGCCTTTGGCAGTGCCATCGAGTTTGGTTAAGGTAATGCCAGTGACACCAACTGCTTGGCCAAACAAACTGGCCTGGCTTAAGGCATTTTGGCCGGTGCCCGCATCTAATACCAGCATTACCTCGTGCGGTGCTTGGGCGTCGAGTTTTTGCATCACCCGCACCACTTTACTTAACTCGTCCATGAGGTGGGCCTTGTTTTGCAAACGGCCGGCGGTGTCGGCTATCACCACATCGACACCCTTGGCCTGTGCCGATTGCACTGCATCAAAGATAACTGAGGCGCTATCGGCTCCCGTGTGTTGAGCCACCACTGGTACATCGTTGCGTAGACCCCATTCTTGCAACTGTTCTACGGCTGCAGCACGGAAGGTATCACCGGCGGCTAATAACACCGACTTGCCTTCGCTTTGGAAACGTTTGCTGAGCTTGCCAATGGTGGTGGTTTTACCGGCACCGTTGACACCTACCATTAAGATTACAAAAGGGCTGTCTTGTTGTGGAATTTCTAACGGCGCTTGGCTGCCCTGTAATAACTCAGCCAGCGCTTGTTTGAGGGCAGCATAGAGTGCCTGCGGGTCTTGTAAGTCCTTACGGGCCACGCCATCGCTGAGTTTTTTGAGAATGCTAGTGGTGGCATCCATACCCACATCGGCAACCAGTAATTGGGTTTCCAATTCTTCAAATAGATCATCATCTATTTGTTTGGCTCCTAAAAATAAATCGGCTAAACCATCACCCAAATTGCTTCGCGTACGGCTTAACCCCGTCTTAATGCGTGCAAAAAATCCTTGTTTGGGTGTTTCTTCTTGGTTTTTGGTAACCGGTTCGATGGCTGTCACTGGATCAGCATCGACCGATGCAACTTCTGCGCTTTGGGCAGGGCTTTTGTTTTTGCCAAATAAATTAAACAGGGCCATGGTGTCTGGGGTATCTCGGTATAGTCACATAGATGAAGGTAAATTTTAGCATAGCTTTTGCTTGGGTATGCTTCTTTTATGGTGCCATTGCCTTAGAATAGGCGTAGCAGCTAATTTACCCACTTTTCTACTTTAGGCACAACGTATGGCCCGCAAACCCAGTTTCAAATCCGGCTCTCGCTCAATAGGCTCCAAGTCAGGCAAGGTAGTGCCGATAGGGCAGGCGGGGCGCCAGAGCTTGCGCATTATTGGTGGTGAATGGCGCGGCCGTAAAATCCCTTTTGCGACCGTGGCAGGCCTGCGTCCTACCCAAGACAGGGTGCGTGAAACCTTATTCAATTGGATCTCTGCGCCAGTGCCAGGCGCTAGGTGCTTAGACTTATTTGCGGGCACCGGTGCCTTAGGCTTAGAAGCCTTATCGCGTGGTGCTAAGCAGGTTGATTTTGTCGATCTATCGGCTGTGGCCACTAATACCCTCAATGACAACTTAAAGCAGCTACCCATGGCCGTAGGTCAGGCAGCCAAAGTGGCACAAATGAGTGGCTTTGATTGGCTGAGAAACTATAAAGCACAGGCGATCACTGCTGAGCAGGTGAACAGGTACGATTTAGTCTTCCTAGACCCGCCTTTTGCCTTAGCGCTGATGCACGACATGCTTAGCGCCGTGTTCGACAGTCAATGTTTATCCAGCAAAGCCATGATTTATGTAGAACAACCACAGCCCCTCACAGACTTGGTGTTGCCAGAAGGTTGGACTTTACATCGCAGCAAAAAAGCCGGTCAAGTGTTTTATGGTTTGCTTAGCCGGGTGAGCCTCAGCTAACGCTGGAAGTCGTAAACGCTGCCTAGGCACAAGATCTGTGTTAGTTCATCGAGGGCACTGTGGCTTTCGATAAGCAGTTGCGGGTCGGCTAAGTCGGCTTCGTTGAGGGTGTCGCGGTAGTGCTTTTCGGTCCAACCCATGAGGCGTGGGAACAAGGCGCCATTCATCACGCAGGCCGGGTTAACGGCGGCTTGTTCTTCTGGCTTAAGTACCACTCTTAGGCGCAAACAGGCGGGTCCACCACCGTTGCTCATACTTTGTTTGAGGTCAAATACCAAGATTTCTTCAATAGCATTGTCGTTGGCAATAAGCTGGTCTAGGTAGGCCGACACATTGGCATTTTCACGGCACTCTTGGGGTACCACAATCCCCATTTTACCTTCGCTGAGGTGTGGAAGACTTAATAACTGGCTATTAAATAGGTAGCTTTTTACCGCGTCTTGTACGCTGACTTGGTCGGCAGGGACTTCAATGAATTGCATGTCGCCATTACCTATGCTTGACATGGCTTGTTGCAAGTTAGCGTTGACTTCGCTGGTATTGAGAAAGGCGAGCTCGTGGTAGAAAGACACCTTGCCGTTACCTACTGCAATCACGTCATTGTGGAATACCCCGGCGTCGATGACGTCTGGATTCTGTTGGGCAAACACCACCTGTTCATCTTTGAGGCCATGTAAACGAGCGACCGCTTGAGAGGCTTCTAAGCTCTGACGTGCTGGGTATTTGCCAGGCTTTGTTGCTGTGTCATTAAAAGCGTGTTGGCCATAAACGAAAAGCTCTACCCCAGCTTTGCCATAGTCTTGGCAAAAACGCGTGTGGTTAGCGGCACCTTCGTCACCAAAATGGTCGGAAGAAGGTAGGGCCTGGTGATGGCTAAAACGGTCTTCGTTGGCAAAGGTGGCTTGTAAGATTCGCCCTGTGGTTTCATGTTCGATAGAACGGTGAAAACGGTTGACTAGGTTTGCCGGCGTAAAGTGTAAGCGGCCATCGCTGCAGTCTGCGCTAGGCGACACCGTGGCGGCGTTGGCCGTCCACATACTGGAAGCAGAATAACAAGACGCCAATAATGCTGGGTCTTGTTTTGCTGCGCGTTGGATTATTTGGCTGTCGTTGCCTGTAAATCCAAGGCGACGCAAGGTATGTAGGTCTGGGCGCGATTGTGGCGCTAATACGCCTTGAAACATGCCTAAGTCATGCAGAGATTTCATTTTCTGCAACCCTTGTTGTGCGGCTTGCTTAGGGTTGGATGGGCGAGCGGAGTTGCTGCTGGACGCCACGTTGCCGTACGACAGGCCGCCGTAGTTGTGAGTGGGGCCAACTAGACCATCAAAGTTAGCTTCGAGCGCTTGCGTGTGGGTGCTCATGGGTCTACTCCTTAAAGGTCTAAGCCAGGGCTTAGCTGTGCGGGCATGGTTAAGGCGTCGGCTTCAATAGAAGAAACAGGGTAGGCACAATAATCCGCTGCATAAAAGGCGCTGGCGCGGTGGTTGCCGCTGGCACCAATGCCACCAAATGGCGAGGCACCACTGGCGCCGGTGATTTGTTTGTTCCAGTTGACGATACCGGCACGGATGCGCGGCAAGAAATAATCGTATTCCTCACGCGAGTCACTTAACAAACCGGCCGATAAACCAAAGCTGGTGTTGTTGGCCATGTCGATGGCCTGGTCTAAACTTTGGTAACGCACTAAGGTCAATAATGGCCCAAAATACTCTTCGTCGGGCAGGTCAATGGCATCGGATACATCAATTAGACCGGGGCTTAAAAGCCCTGTGTTTTCAGCCAACAGGGCCATTGTCACTAGCGGCTTAGCGCCTTGGTCAATTAACCCTTGTTGAGCGGTTATCAATTGCTGAGCGGCAGCAGAAGAAATAACAGAGCCCATAAACGGAGCCGGTTGTGCATCGTAGAAGCCTACACGAATGCTGCCAATCGCTGTGACTAAGGCGTCTATTAACGCATCGCCTGCAGCACCTTTGGGTATATACAAACGGCGAGCGCAGGTACAGCGCTGGCCCGCTGAGATATAGGCTGATTGAATGATTTCGTGTACCGCAGCGCGTGTATCCTCTACTTGGCTGACGATAAGCGGGTTATTACCGCCCATTTCGAGGGCCAAAATCTTATCTGGGCGCCCTGCGTATTGCTTGTGTAATAACATGCCGGTGCTTGAGCTACCAGTGAAGAACAGGCCGTCAATACCGCTGTGATTAGCCAGTGCAATGCCCGTTTCTCGGGCCCCTTGTACGAGGTTAATGATGCCCGCAGGAAGGCCAGCCTCTAACCAGCATTCAAGGGTGAGTTGTGCCACCATGGGGGTTTGTTCGCTAGGTTTAAAGACCACGGTGTTACCCGCCAACAATGCGGGCACGATATGACCGTTAGGTAAGTGGCCGGGGAAGTTGTAAGGGCCGAATACAGCCACCACACCGTGGGGACGGTGGCGTAGCCAAGCTTGCGTGCCTGCGGGTGCTGGTTTGCTCACTACCCCTGTGCGTTCTTCGTAGGCTTTGGCAGATAGGTCGATTTTACCGGCCATGGCAGCGGCTTCGGTGCGTGTTTCCCACAAGGGTTTGCCGGTTTCTTGGGCAATGGCAATGGCAATTTCTTCGGCGTGTTGTTTTATTTGGGTTTGAAAGGCTTTAACCATGGCTAAGCGGTCTTCGTAACGGCTTAACGACCATTGAGGAAATGCTGCGCGAGCGGCACTGATAGCGGCGTCTACTTGGGAGCCGTCGGCACCTTGGCCTTGCCAAAGAATGTGGTTGGTTGCAGGGTTTACAGAATCAAAAGCTGGGCCATTACCTTCTAACCACTGGTTATTAATTAGGTGAGTCATTGTTATTCCTTATATTTTAGAGGCGTGGGCCAAATAATGGCACTGCTCGCAGAGGGTCGCCGGTTTGGAGTTGTAAGGCGTTAGCTAATTCTGTGCTGATGTGCAACGGGCCAGATTCGGGGGCGTTGATATACACCATAGTGCAGCGATAATCCGTAAGGCTGGTATTGCTTACGAGGTAAGGCGTATTGCCTGCGGTAACATTATCGTCTAGGGTGGTTGTGTAGCGCTTGCTGTCGCGCACGGCACGAATGTCTTGTACTTGTGTTTCTAAGGTTGGGCCTCCATCGAAGATGTCCACATAACCTTGGTAGCGAAAACCTTCGTCCTCAAGCATTTTGCGTGCTGGGCGAGTATTCTCGTGCACTTCGCCGATCACCACTCGGGCCTCTTCGGGCAATAAATTGATGTACAGCGGGTGGCGCGGCATGAGTTCTGCAATAAATTCTTTTTTGCCTAGCCCGGTCAGTCGGTCTGCATCGGCAAATGGCATATCGAAAAAGTGACCGCCTAAGCCGTCCCAAAATGGGGATTGGCCATCGGCATCGGAAACGCCCCGCATTTCGGCGATAATCTTGCTTTCAAAGCGCTCAGGAAATTGTGCCAAAAATAGAAATCGGCTTTTGGATAACAAACTGCCGTTTTTGCTGTGGCGATACTCAGGGTCCAAAAACAAAGTGCACACTTCTGCGCACGCAGTTTGATCGTTGCTCAAGTACAAGGTCGGGAAACTGTTGTGTACTTCAAGTTCACGACTAGAGTGGACTAAGGTGCCAATACGGTAACTATACCAAGGGCTGCTAAGGCCAATGGTAGACTCGATGCCACAAATTCCAGCGATCTTGCCCGTGGCGGTGTCTTGCATCACAAACACATAGCTTTGTTCGTAATTGAGGTCAACTGGGCCCTCAAAAGCGGCTAATGAAGCTGCTATTTTACTGACAATGCGTTCTGGATCGGCAGGCAATGAGGTAAAACCAACACCGGCTTTGTGAGCCAAATCAAGCAGGGCGTCGGCATCGGTCGCCGCGAGGGGACGAATGATCATCATGGGAGCCTCCAGAAGGTAGTTGAGGGTAATATTTGATGCTGCAAATAGTACCTGTGTTGCGCTAACAACACTTTTGTCTAAACGCTTCTGGATTTATTACTAGAGACTTTTATCGATCGTTAGATCACAGCGGGCAATAGGTGACTGTGTTGCCATTAGCCACTTGCAACCCCTCTAGCTGAGCCTCACTCAAAATTAGAGCGGCGCCTTGTTTACGAGCGATAATACAGCGAAAGTCGAGGCAGCTATTATTACTCACCAGCACGCGTTTGCCGTGTTCAACTGAGTCGCCGACTGCTACTGTGATCTGCTCTGCGTGGCGAATTGCGCGGATGTGGCGCGTGCGCACTTCTAAGATAGGGCCCGCATCAAAAATGTCGACATGACCTTCAAAGTGTAGGCCTTCGTGTTCAAGGATATTGACGATATCCTCGACGCCGTCATGATGTTGACTAATCACGCTTTGGGCGGCGTCGCTGAGCAAGGGTACGTAGAGCGGATAGCGGGGCATCAAATTAGCAATAAAACGTTTATTGCTAGAGCCTGTAAGCAGGTCCGCCTCGGCAAAATCCATGCTAAAAAAATGACGCCCAACCGACTCCCAAAATGGTGAAACCCCTTGATCATCAATAACGCCTTTGATCTCGGCAATGGTGGTGGCGGCGAAGCGCTCTGGAAAGCAGGCCATAAACAATAGGCGAGACTTAGACAGCAGTTGATCGTAGTAATTGCAGCGGTAGTCGGGTTCTAAGTAAAATGAACTGAGGCGTGAAGCGCCGGTGTAATCATGCCCCATATGCAAGGCGGGAATACGATTATTAATGTTTAAATCGCTAGATGCATGCACCACTTGATCAAGCCGGTAACTGTAGAAAGGCTCACTTAACCCAACCGCGGCATCTACAGTACAGGTGCCTACCAAACATGTGGTTTGGGTATCTTCCATCACAAAGGTGTAGCCTTCTTCGCCCGCTTGGTCTATGTTTGCGGCAAACGACAACTCACTGTGACTTATCTTTTGCGCCAGACGTTGTGGGTGATTAGGCAGGTTTGTATGGCCCACACCGGTGGCCGCTGCAAAATCTACAAAAGCGTTACAGTCCTCACTTTTTATAGGCCGTACGATTAACATTTGAGACGCTCCATAGAAGTTCTGTGCATACCATCGCGCTGTAACCAAGCGAGGTCATCGGCTTGGGCTAAACGCAATAAAATGAGTGCGCTTAGTTGTGCGCGAGTGGTGAGACTAGACAGGTGCATGTATTCGTCTGTACTGTGTATTTTGCCACCCTGAACACCTAAGGTGTCAATATTGGGTAGGCCTGCGGCGGCTAGGTTATTACCATCACAACAACCACCGGTGGGTAAAAACTGTAAACTTAAGCCCAGACTTTTGCCACAAGATTGCACCAATTCACAAAGTTGCTGGTTGGCAGGGCTGAGTTGTTTTGGCTGACGTCCAAAACCACCGTGTAGCTCAATCGTAAGGCCATCCCGGCTATTGATATCGGCCAAAATGGTGCTAATTTGAGCCTCACACCAAGCCTGCTGATCGCTGCTTTCAATACGAATGTTAAACCGCATGGTGCAGGTGTCGGGCACAATGTTCACCGCCCCGCCACCCTGTACAAACCCCGGGTTAATGGTGACGCCTTGTTGCTGGTCATTAAGGTCGTCTAGGGCGCGGGTGAAATCGGCCATCGCTCGAATAGCGTTGCGGCCTAAATGATGCTCGCGACCTGCATGGGCGGCTTTGCCCCGGGTAACGACGGCAAAGTTGCCACTGCCTTTGCGGGCTCCAGCTAAATTACCGTCGGCAAACGAAGGTTCGTAAATCAAGCCAAGGTGGTGACGTTTGGCAATTTCTGGGAATAGTTTAGAAGAGCTGGGCGAGCCAATTTCTTCATCGGGATTAAATAAAATTTCCCAGCCGAGTTGTGCGTGCAAAGGGCTACATTCAAACGCTTCTAGGGCCTTAAACATCACCACAATACCGCCTTTTAGGTCGGCTACGCCTGGACCATTGATAACGTCGTCTGCAAGATAAGTGATTTTTTGGAACGGGTGATCAATAGGAAAAACCGTGTCCATGTGGGCGCACAAAAACACTTGGGTAGGGGCATCGGGGCGCTTAAATAAACGCAGAGCTCGGCCTAAGGGCTTTTGATTGAGCTGGCCTGAGTCGTCCACCAACTCTTGAGGCGGCATGTCGATAAATTCCATCTCACAATCTAGCTTTTTACTCCATTGCGCTAAGGTATCGGCCACTTTGTTAACGCCGGCAACGTTGTAGCTACCGGAGTTAATTTCGGCCAAAGTCCATAGGTCTTGCTGCATGACTTGCTGTTGTGTAGCAATCCACTCTAGGGTTTTCGCTTCCAATGGGTTGTTTGCCGTCAGGTCTGTCATGCGGTGCCTTATGCCTGTGTTATTTGACGCACAGCGTCGGCCAAAATTTCTAGTCCGGCATCGATATCGGCATCTGTAATCAACAATGAAGGAGCAAAACGGATCACGTCGGGGCCGGCCACCAATACCAATAAACCTTGGGCTTGGGCGGCTTTAAGGAATTCACTGGCACGGCCTTTGTACTCTTGGCTTAAGGCGCAACCGATTAATAGCCCTTTACCACGTACTTCGCTACAAAATGGAGTGCGAGCGTTTATGGCTTCAATACCGGCTTTAAAACGTAGGTGTTTGGCGTTAACGCCGGCCAATACTTCTGGGGTGTTGACGATATCTAGCACGGCTTCGGCAATGGCGCAGGCCAGTGGGTTGCCTCCGTATGTGCTGCCGTGGGTGCCAATGGCTAAGCTCTTGGCTACTTTGTTAGTGGTTAACATTGCAGCGACTGGGAAACCGTTACCAAGGCCTTTTGCGCTGGTCAATATATCCGGCGTGATGTCGGTTTGTTGGTAGGCGTATAAGGAGCCTAAACGCCCAGCACCGGTTTGTACTTCGTCCAATACTAGCAAGGCATTATGTTGGTCACACAATTCGCGCGCGCGTTTAATAAAGGCCGGGTCGGCATCAATAATGCCGCCTTCGCCTTGTAACGGCTCCATAACAATGGCACAGGTGTTAGCCGATATGGCGGCTTCTAGGGCGTCGATGTCGTTGAACGGCAAGTGGGTAATGCCTTCTAAAGCAGGGCCAAAACCGGCGCTGTATTTAGGTTGACCGCCGACGCTTACGGTGAACAAGGTACGGCCGTGAAAGGCTTGTTCAAAGGCAATAATTTCGTTCTTTTGTTCACCGTAATTGTCTACTGCGTAACGACGAGCCAACTTAAATGCAGCTTCGTTAGCTTCGCCACCGGAGTTAGCAAAGTAGACTTTGTCGGCAAAGGTGGCATCGGTTAACTTTTTGGCTAAGCGTAGGGCCGGCTCATTAGTCATGACGTTGGCAATGTGCCATAGCTTTTCGCCTTGTTGTTTAAGTGTGCTGACCAGCTTGGGGTGGCTATGGCCCACGCTAGTGACGGCAATGCCGCCCGCAAAGTCGATGTACTCTTTGCCGTTTTGATCCCAAATACGAGAGCCTTCACCGCGCACAGGGATGACCGGTGCTGGAGCATAATTGGGCACCATGACGTCATCAAAAAGGTCGCGGGTTACAGGTGTGTTGCTCATAAATAATCCTAATTAATCTGTGGGTTAAGATGTTAGTTAATGGTGTCGCTTAGTTGGCTTTTAGCTTGGCGATTTCACGCACCGCTACGGACAACATGGCTAAATTAATGTTGCTGTTGGTTTGTAATTCGCTAAACAAATTTAAGCAGCGTTCGATTTCGTCTTGATGGTGTTGCTCCCAAGCTTGGTTTTGATCACTAGACATTACGGCCTGGGTCAATTGGGCAAGGCTGGCCTCAAACTCCTGTTTGAGGCTGGTGCGGGCTTTACGTTGCCACGGGTCTTGGCTGGGTAAATTGGCAATCGCTTGGTTGATCCAATCGCCCTGAAAACGTTCGTATAAACCATACCAAGTTTGGGCAGCGGCAGGCACTTGGCTGGCGCACTCGCGCGCCACTTGAGCCACGTCTAAGCCGTGGTACAAGAATTCGAGTTGGCTTAAGCGTTGGCTGATACCAGTATCTACACCACTTTGACTCAGCTTTTGAGCTTGGGTTTGGATACGTTGCGCCGCAGTTGGAGGCAATAAATCGGCCAATTGAGAGGTATAGTCTTGCATGGGCTGCTGGTATTGGTCAACCATGGCTTGGATAGATTCACCGGCGTGCCGGCTAAGCAACCACAGGGTTAAATCTTCTAACAAGGTTTGGATGTGTTTGTGTAATGCCATCGAGCTCGAGTAATCTAGCATTAACGTGACGCGATCCAACTCCTGCCACAGACTGTTGGCATCCACAATATCGCACGCGGCGGTATAGGTACGGGCCATATCGCCTGCTTCTGCGCCCATTTCTTCCTGCAAATAGTTGCAGAAAGTTGAGCCCATACGGTTACCCATTTGGTTGGTGACATGGGTGGCGATAATCTCGCTGCGTAGCGGGTGCGAACCCATGGCGGCGGCGTATTTTTTGCTCAATACCTTAGGGAAGTAGTGTTCTAGGTTGCTGGCTAGGTAGGCATCGTTACCAATGTCCGCAGCCATCAACTCATCAAACAAACGCATTTTACTGTAAGCCAACAGTACGGCAATTTCTGGCCGAGTTAACCCCTGCTGCAGGCGCGCCCGTTCGTCCATATTGGCATCGTCCGGCAAACCTTCCAGTGCGCGGTTAAGGCGGCCTTGTTTTTCTAAGCTGTGAATTAGCCGTTTGTGATCGCTCAAATGGATACTAGCCTGACTTTGGGCAATGCTAAGTACTAAGCTTTGGTGGTAATTGTGGCTCAGCACCAAATCACCTACTTCGTCAGTCATGCTGGCAAGCAAAGTGTTTCGTTGTTTCACGGTCATGTCGCCAGCATCGACGAGTTGGCTGAGCAGGATCTTAATGTTAACTTCGTGGTCTGAGCTATCAACACCAGCGGAGTTGTCGATGGCATCGGTATTTATGTAACCCCCGGATTGGGCAAATTCAATACGGCCATGTTGAGAGAAACCAAGGTTGCCACCTTCGCCGATCACTTTAGCGCCGAGCTCATTACCGTTAACCCGTAGGTTGTCGTTGGCAGGGTCGCCTATGTCACTGTGGTTTTCGCTGCTGGCTTTTACATAGGTGCCAATGCCGCCGTTCCAAAATAAATCCACAGGCATCTTTAACAAGGCGTGGATTAATTCGTTGGGTGTCATTTTTTTAGCATCGGTGCCCAACATGGTTTGTATTTGTGGGCTTAGGGCAATCGCTTTGGCCGATCGTTCAAAAATGCCACCACCTTTGGAAATAAGCTGCTGTTCATAATCGCTCCAGCTGGAGCGAGGTAAGTTAAACAAGCGTTGGCGCTCAACAAAAGAGTTGGCTGCATTTGGCGTAGGGTCAATAAAAATGTGCAGGTGGTTAAAGGCCGCTTGTAAACAAATGTGCTCCGACAAGAGCATGCCGTTACCAAACACATCGCCGGCCATGTCGCCAACACCTACGGCGGTAAAATCTTGAGTTTGGCAATCGCGGCCTTGCTCTGCAAACAAGCGTTTAACAGACTCCCACGCACCACGGGCGGTAATGCCCATCTTTTTGTGGTCGTAACCGTTAGCGCCACCCGAGGCAAAGGCATCGCCCAACCAAAAGTTGTTGTTGTCGGAAATTGAGTTGGCTAAATCAGAGAAGGTCGCCGTGCCTTTGTCTGCGGCCACCACTAAATAAGGGTCATCATCGTCGTAGCGCACCACTTGTTTAGGCGCCACCACTTGTTTGTCGACCATATTGTCGGTGACATCAAGTAAGGCTTGGATAAAGGTGGAATAGCTACGAATTACCTCGGCCATTAGCTCTTCGCGGTCTTGGGTTATGGGTAATTGTTTACACACAAAGCCACCTTTGGCTCCAAGTGGAACAATGACCGCATTTTTCACCATTTGCGCCTTCACCAGGCCTAATACCTCGGTGCGGTAGTCTTCCTTGCGGTCAGACCAGCGTAAGCCACCACGGGCCACTTTGCCACCCCGTAAGTGCACGCCTTCGACCCAGGTGGAGTAGACGAATATTTCGTACTTAGGCAGCGGTAGTGGCACGCCTGGTATGTGGCTTGGATCTAGCTTCAACGATAGGTATTGGTGGGCCTGTCCGTCACTGTCGGTCTGGTAGTAGTTGGTGCGCAGCATCGCCATGATGCAGGCCAAGAAATACTTAACAATGCGGTCTTCGTCTAAATTGCTCACCTGCTCTAACGCCAAGCCAATGTCTTCTTGTAACTGAGTGATCTGGCTAGCGTCGGCTTGCGCTTTCGGGTTAAATCGGGCTTCAAATAAGCGCACTAAGGTATGCGTGATGTTGGCGTTACGCATCAACGTTGATTGCATGTAGGTTTGGCTAAATGGGACCTGAATTTGATGTAAATAGCTGCTAATCGCGCGTACTAAAATGATTTGTTGCCAGGTTAAGTTGGCTGCCAATACTAAACTGTTAAATCGATCGTTAGCCACTCGACCGCTGTAAATTTGACTAAACGCGTCTTGGAAGCGTTCTTTGACATTGGCTCCATCGAGGTTAACTTGAGCATCGATTTGGATCACAAAGTCGATGATCCAATGGTTTAAACCGGTGTTCGATTTGATGCTGTAGGGGTGGGCATTAATGACCTTGACACCCATGCGTTCCAGGATGGGCAACACATCCGACAAGGCCTTGGCTTTACCGTGGCCAAATACCTTAAAACTTAAGCCTTGATCATCTTGATTCAAAGACCGGTATAAATAGGTGGACAGAGGCTTGTCGGCGTTAATTTTCTGCAGCCGCATCAAATCCATGACGGCGACTTGGGCCGAAAAGTTCTCTTGGTAGGCCATGGGGAAGGCAAGGGCGTATTGTTTGAACAGTTTATTGCCTTTGGCCTCGCCCTGTTTATTATTAAGTGCAGAATGCAAATGGTCAGTCCACGACAACATAGAATCACGCATTTGTTGCTCAATATCGTCGATGTCGTAGGCCGTGTTATGAATGTCTTTGCCGTGTACAGTCAATTGGATACGCGCGAGCGGCAGTTCGGAGAACATGACGTTAAAGTCAACGCTGGTGCCTTCGAACTCGCTCATTAAAATGGCTTGCATCTTAATTCTAAATTGGGTGTTAAAGCGCTCCCTAGGCACGTATACCAAGGCGGTGGCAAAGCGGCCATAGGTGTCTAAACGCAAAAATAACCGTAAGTGATGGCGTTCCTGAGTCTCGATGACGCCACGAATAATGGGGTACAACTCGTCCACACTGGCTTGCAACATTTCATCACGCGGGTAGTGGTTTAATATGTGCTGCAGGGCCTTGCCTTTATGGCTGTTCGGTAGTAGTTGAATACGCTCTCGTAGATCCTGTGCTTTGCGGCGCAACAGTGGGATATCGTCAATCCGAGCGGTATAGGCGGCAGAGGAGTAGAGCCCAAAGAAACGATCTTCCCCCACCACCTGGCCTTGATCATCAAATCGTTTAAGGCCAAGGTAGTCGAAATTGACCGGCCTATGTACGGTTGAGCGGCTAGTGGACTTCGTCATCACTAGCATTTCAGGTACCAATGCTAAACCAGATTGGTGTTGTGACAAGGTGGTGGGTAACAAACTGTGCGGGCTGCAGTTGTCATCTCTAAAGCTTCCTAACCCAGTGCCCGTTTTGGGTGTCAGTTGACAGAGGCCGGTTTTGGCATCTTTAGATAGGTCATAAGAACGATACCCGATAAAGGTAAAATGGTTGCTGGCGACCCAGCGCAAAAAGGCGACGTTTTCTGCCAAATCTTCTGCGGCGACCGGTAGCTTTTGTGTTTCTAAGGTGTCGATGATGGACACCAGTTTGGAGCGCATGGGTTGCCAGTCGTCAACCACCAAGTTCACATCACTGATAACGTTGGTTAAGGTGTCGATGATTTCCTGCACCGCAGACGCTTCTGTTTGCTGGTCAATTTCGAAGCGCATCATGGCTTCTAAATTGGCATTATCGGCCTTGCCGGTGAAAGGCGTGATGCTAGTGACTTTGCCTTTGGTGTCGCGTTCAACGGCGACTACCGGATGCGTGGTGGTGTGTATGGTATGGCCTAGATGACCTAAGGCATTGGTGATCGAGGACACCAAAAAGGCTTTGTCGTCACAAATAATATCAACCGTGGTGTGGCTGGTGTGCCACTGATGTTCGTCGTAGTTGGGATTGTAAACGCGAATTTTCACTTCATTCGCTTGGCGCTGTTTAACACCATCCCACAGGCTAACAATAGCACCGTACAGGTTGTTGGTGTCAAATTGGACCAGTTCTGCTGGGATGCTCTCGGCATAATACAGACGAGCTAATTGCTGCATAGTGTTGCAATTAGTTTTGTTTTGGTGGGTGTTAATGAGGCCACAAACTAAATCGATAGCGTTATTTTTCTTATCCGAGAGGGTGCGCATTTAGGTTTCCTTGAGTTAGAGCACGATATACGAAACTGCCAGCTACTATTATTCAAGAAACACCCGCCCCGCACTAGGGGGTAAGTTGAGATAGCGCGACCCTATTTGTTGGGAAAATGACATTCCATGGCTTAGATCTGGTTTTATGACCTTTTTATGCCCTCTTAGGGGAATTCAGTGTATCCTTTAGTCTATGCCAGAGACCCCAATAAATCACATCGTAGGTTTGCTACTTTTACCACAGGCGAGTTTGAGCCACTATGGCCAAATAGCTGAGTTGTTATTACACGCCAACCGCATTTTAGAGCGCCCGCACTATCGTCAACAGGTGTTTTCTTTAGGTGGTGAGTGTGTGCTGGGAGCAGCGCCAGACTATCTTTCCAGTGAAAAGCTTGAAACCTTGTTTATAATTGGCGACTTACTCGTGCCGGCAGCAGCCGATGCCATGTTAGAACGTTGGTTATTGCAGCAAGCCAAGTCGGGTGTGCAAATTTTGGCCATCGGTACGGGCATTATACCGTTGGCTAATACGGGGTTGTTAAACGGTAAACGGGCCTGTTGTCACTGGTCTAGCATCGAAGTCTTACGTGCGGCCTACCCAGACGTGAGGTGGAGTCATCACTTGTTTGAGGCCGAGCAACAGTTGCTCACCTGTGCCGGTGGGGCGTCTACTACGGATCTGATGTTGTCATGGTTAGGGCAACAACAAAACTTGGATCTGGCCGCGCATCTGTCGGAATGGTTTTTGGTGGAACGTATGCGTCCCCAAGATGCGCAGCAACGCATCCCTCTAAAAGCCCGTATTGGCACCAGTCAGCCTAAACTCATTGAAGCTGTGACGCTGATGGAAACCAACCTTGAAGAGCCTTTGTCACCCGACGATCTGGCGTACCACGTGGGCCTTTCTCGGCGTCACTTAGAACGTTTATTTAAGAAACATTTAGACAGTGTGCCATCACGCTTTTATTTGCAACTGAGGCTAGACAAGGCACGGCAAATGTTACGTGACACAGACCGCTCTATCGTCGAGGTGGGTATGGCCTGTGGTTTTTCTTCCGCCAGCCACTTTAGTACCACCTACCGCACCCACTTCAATCTTACACCACGTCAAGAGCGAGGCCGCGCAACACATGTGGAGTCGGCACCAAGCTGGACTCACTCAGTGGCAATTCAGCGCCGTTTAGATTAGCTGTACAACCTTAATTAATAGAGTCACTTATGGATATTTTTGCAGCCGCAACTTTGCTGTTTTTGGTCATGGACCCGTTGGGCAACATTCCTTTGTTTTTGTCGGTATTAAAGCAGGTGCCAGAAGCAAGGCAGCGCCTAGTGTTGCGCCGTGAATTGTTGATTGCCTATGTAGTGCTGCTATTGTTTTTAGTGCTTGGACCACACATTTTGCAATTTTTGCAGGTGTCGCAAGAAGCCATCCGTATTGGCGGTGGCATTGTCTTGTTTTTGATCGCCTTAAAAATGATTTTCCCCAAAGAGGGCGGTTTGTTGGGAAAAACCCCCGATGGCGAACCATTTATTGTTCCTTTAGCTATTCCGCTTATGGCCGGACCTTCAAGTTTGGCCATGATTATGTTGATGCGTAAATCGGCGGAAGGCCAGTGGCTAGAATTATGGTTGGCAGTGACCGTAGCATGGTTGGTATCGGCGGTTATCTTGTTAGCCTCGCGCCGCTTATACAGTTTGCTGGGAGAAAAAGGCCTGATCGCCATAGAGCGCCTCATGGGCATGGTGCTGATTATTATGGCAGTACAAATGTTACTCGAAGGCACGGCACAATACCTGCACCTACGCTAGGCAGTCATCGTTGCCCATCAACGGTGGCTGGAGCTAGAAGCTACTTTCATGTCGCATCAAGATAGACGCTGCGCCAGCGAATGGCCCATAGTGCGGGGTTAATGAGTTAATCGCGTGGTCAGACCACGGCAAAGGTATTGAACATGAGTTTAAGCGTTTTCGACTTGATGAAAATAGGCATCGGGCCTTCTAGTTCTCACACTGTAGGGCCCATGCGGGCAGCGTTGGCGTTTGTGGAACAGCTTAAAGCTGATGCTAGGCTGTCGCAAGTGGCACGGGTTAAAGGTGAGCTGTTTGGGTCTTTGGGTGCCACAGGTAAAGGCCATGCCAGCGACATTGCGGTCATTCTAGGGTTGTTGGGAGAAGCCCCCGACACCATTGATCCTCCCAAAGTGCACCCCATGTTAGCCAAGATAGAGTCTAATGAGCGCTTGCCGTTGATGGGCGAGCATGAGATTGAATTTATTCAACATCGTGATGTTATTCTTAACCTAGAAGAATCGCTGCCGTACCACCCTAATGGCATGACCATGAGCGCGTTTGACGCCGACGGTGGGTTAATAATGGAAATGTCTTACTATTCCGTGGGTGGTGGTTTTATCGTTGACGAAATGGCGGCTAAGGCCGACGCGCTACCGGTTGATGATCAGCCACAGATACCTTTCCCATTTACCTCTGGTGTTGAACTGCTTGCCCATTGTGATTCGACGGGCAAAAGTATCAGTGCCATCATGATGGAAAATGAAAAAACATGGCGCACAGAAGAAGAGATTAAAAGCCAGTTGCTGCACATGTGGGAAGTGATGAAAGAGTGTGTGCATAACGGTTGCCATACCGAGGGAGTATTGCCCGGCGGACTAAATGTTAAGCGACGTGCTGCCGACCTATATCAAAAACTCAGTAGTTTGGGGTCGGTGAAAGTCATTACCCCACAGCTGTCGGCCATGGATTGGGTTAATCTGTATGCCATGGCAGTGAACGAAGAAAATGCCGCCGGTGGACGTATTGTTACGGCACCCACCAACGGTGCCGCAGGCATTATGCCTGCCGTCATGCACTACTACGACAATTTTTACCCCAATGCCGATGATGACGGTATCGTGCGCTTTATGTTGGCCGCTGCAGCCGTGGGTATTTTGTGTAAGTTAAACGCGTCTATTTCTGGAGCCGAAGTGGGTTGCCAGGGCGAGGTGGGTAGCGCTTGTGCCATGGCCGCCGCAGGATTGGCAGAAGTCATTGGCGGCACCCCGCGTCAGGTGGAGAATGCCGCTGAAATTGGCATGGAACATAATTTAGGTTTAACCTGTGACCCGATTGCAGGTTTAGTACAGGTGCCATGTATCGAACGCAACGCCATGGGGTCGATTAAAGCCATTAACGCTGCCCATATGGGTATGCGCGGTGATGGTGAACATTTGGTGTCGTTGGACGACGTGATTAAAACCATGCGTGAAACCGGTGCCGACATGCAGGAAAAGTATAAAGAAACTTCCCGTGGAGGCCTCGCAGTTAACGTTACTAACTGCTAATTCTGTTATTCTTGCTACCAAAGATGTTTATCACCAAAATTAGTTAGCACGGAGAAGTACATGTCTAGACTGCGCCCTGAGGCAGGTATATTACCTCCCGTTGCTAGTGCCATTGCTCAGCAAGCAAGTTTTGGTGAACGGCTGCGGGCGTTACGCCAAGCCCGAAAAATGACCTTGCAACAGGCAAGCAAGGAGACTGGTGTAGCCCAATCGACTTTATCGAAGATGGAAAACAACCAGCTGTCTCCGACCTTCAATTTGATGCAAAAGCTGGCCGTGGGCCTTGGCATAGACATGCCTCAATTGTTTGCGCCCGTGCATGAACCCCGTATTTCTGGGCGTCGCAGTGTCACAAAAAAACAACAAGGCCGAGAGCACCTCACCGCCACCTACGAACATGAACTGTTGGCCACCGAACTTGATTCTAAACGCATGGTGCCGTTTAAAAGCCGAGTGCGGGCTCGACACCTAGATCAGTTTGATGGCTGGGTTAGGCATGAAGGTGAAGAGCTACTATTGGTGCTAGAAGGCGACGTAGTGGTCTATACCGAAGAATATGAGCCGCTACCGCTCAGCGAAGGCGACAGCACTTATTTTGACAGCACGATGGGTCATGCTGTGGTGTCTACTAGTAAAGAAGACGCGTTAGTGCTTTGGGTGTGTGTGGCCCAATGAGACAAGTTGCATTAGCCAGTGGTAACGCCGGTAAACTGATAGAATTTGGCCAATGTTTGGCGCCACTGGGTATTGAGTTAGTGGCTCAAAGTCAGTTTGTGAGCCAAGAAGTCGAAGAAACGGGCCTGTCTTTTGTCGAAAATGCCATTCTTAAAGCCCGCCATGCGGCGGCTGCATCGGGCCTGCCTGCACTTGCAGATGACTCGGGTTTAGAAGTTGATGCGTTGCACGGTGCACCGGGTATATACTCGGCGCGTTACGCGGGGTCGGCGTTATCCGGAGCCGCCAAAGATGCGGCAAACAGCGCCCACTTAATAGCCAATTTAAAACATGTGCCTAGCCATCAACGTAACGCTCGGTTTCAATGTGTCTTGGTTTACATGCGCCATGCACAAGACCCGACGCCACTGATCTGTCAGGCGGCATGGGAAGGGGTGATTATGGACACGCCACAAGGCGAACATGGTTTTGGCTACGACCCTATTTTTCAAGTGTTAGAAAAAGGCTGCCGTGCGGCTCAGCTCACCCCACAGGAAAAGATCTCCATTAGCCACCGGGGTCAAGCTTTAGCTCAATTACAACGGGCCTTGGTTTAGCGGCCTCGAGTAACATTGATGCACACACTGCCTACTTTAAGCCTTTATATTCATATCCCTTGGTGTGTGCGTAAATGCCCCTATTGTGATTTTAATTCACACGCGACTCAAGCGGGTGACGACATCCCTGAAGCCACTTATATCGCTGCTTTATTGCAAGACTTGGCAACCGAACTCAAGGCCGTTGCAGGGCGGCGCTTACATAGCATTTTTATAGGTGGTGGCACCCCCAGCCTTATGAGCGCTGAGGGTATTGGCGACATATTAACCTTTGTTAAAACCCATATCGACTGCGAAAGCGATACGGAGGTCACGCTAGAGGCTAACCCAGGCACCTTTGAACAGGCTAAATTTGCAGGCTTTCTTGAGCAGGGCGTGAATCGGTTATCCATTGGGGTGCAAAGCTTTGATGATGATTGTTTGCAGGCGTTGGGGCGTATTCATAGCGCTAGACAAGCGAAACTTGCCATTGGCAAGGCTCAGGCTTTGGGCTTTGAACGTATTAACCTAGACCTTATGCATGGTTTGCCTGGGCAAACGCTGGCCAGCGGACTTGCAGACCTACAACAAGCCCTCGACTTTGGCACTGACCATTTATCATGGTATCAGCTCACCATAGAGCCTAATACGGAATTTCATAGCCGCCCACCAAACCTGCCGGACGAAGAAGTGTTGGTGGACATCCAGGACCAGGGCCAAGGCCTAATCGAAGCTGCTGGGTTGTCTCAATACGAGATTTCTGCCTATTCAAAACCCGCAAACCAAGCGCGGCATAATCTAAACTACTGGCGCTTTGGTGATTATATTGGCGTGGGCGCCGGTGCTCATGGCAAGGTGAGTTATTGGCAGAGCGGTAGCATGGTGATAGAGCGACGGGTAAAGCTGCGCCAGCCGAAGGCCTATATGAGCGCAATTAATGCCTTATCTTCGAGCCATATAGTGACCCCAGAAGAGCTGCAGTTAGAGTTTTTTATGAACGCGCTACGCCTTCAGGCAGGGGTATCGACAGACGACTATTTGGCTAATACAGGTCAGACCTTGAGTAACGTAAAAGGTGCACTAGTTTCAGCCCGAAAAGCTGGACTAATGATGCCCGATCGATTGCAAGCAAGCCCTTTGGGTTGGCGGTTTCTCAATGACTTGCTGACTTATTTTGAGTAGATTACTGTTCCAGGTAGAAGATTTGGCTAAACTTTAACGGTATAGGTTTGGCATTTAGGTCGGGCTGCACGGTTAATTCGAAACGCCACATTTCTTCTTCGGTAAAACGTAGTTGGGCAATATAGTAGATGGCGTTTTGTTCCTTTATTTGTACAAACTCTAACGGCAACACTTGGCCAAGAATGTTAGTGCGTGTGCCGCTAACTACAGCGGGTAGTGGTGTCATCGTCTGGCTGTCAATTACTGATATATTCAATAAAGCGCGATTTCTTGCGCGCGTAAAACCATAGCTTTGGGCGACCTCTGGCGTCACCATCATGGTATTAAATGCGTTGTAGTGAATGTCGTATTTTTGGCTATTAATGGCTTGTTCTGCAAAACTTGGCAGTGCCAAAGAGGCTAGTAATACAACACAGATAAAGCTAAGGTGGCGGATCGGGTGAATCATGGGTTGGCTTCTTACGTTCGACGATATAAGTCTTTATTGAAGGCCTAATTGTGCGTGATGCGTGGCAAAAAGTAAAAACAAAACATGGTAAATGGTAGGTGAAAATATGATAAAAAAATATTGGTCGAACGCGGCGCAATCATCACCATCCTACTGTTAGTCCTCTCTGCGACCGATAATATGCATATTATTAAAGGCGTAAAAGCCACCTATTTTCAGGGCCACACAACGGCCAATATCAATGACGGTTCTGGCTTCAATCAAACCATCATTGCGGCCGGTGAACATCAGCCCATAGCACAACATCACATTGTTGGTGGCAGCCGCTTGGAATGAACCAGGATGCACTTTGGTATACGGATGAACAAGATTTGGAACTAGGGTATTGCTGTATTAGCGCTAATGCTCAAAATTAGGCCAAGGTCGCCCAGTTATTGCTTAACGATGGTCAGTGGCATGGCCAAACTCTTATTAATGGCGACTTTGTCCGCGCCATAAAGCAAATCACCTTGGTACCCTACTACGCTCACGCACTTTGGGTCGATCAGCGCAGCCCTGCTAACTTTTACGCCTTAATGGGCCATTTAGGTCAATACACCATTATCCATCCTAAAGAGAATATAGTGGTGATACGTTTAGGTGAAACCCGTATCAAGGACAGCAACGAAAAGCAGAGCAATTGGTTGACCAAGTGCAGCAGTTAGGTGTTAATGCCGTTGCAGTACAGGCCGATGTGTCACAGTAGCAAGATGTCGTGGCCATGTTTAAAGTTATGGATGAGCAGCTTGGTCCAATCACCGGTTTAGTCAATAATGCCAGTATATTGTTGCCCCAAATGCCAGTGGAGCAGATGGATGCTGAGCGTATTAATCAATTGCTAACTAGCAATGTCACCAGTTACTTCTTATGTTGTCGAGAAGCGATCAAGCGTATGGCCCTAAAGCATGGCGGCCAGGGCGGTGCGATTGTGAATGTGTCGTCCGCCGCATCTCGACTCGGTGCCGCCGCGAATACGTTGACTATGCCGCTAGCAAAGGCGCTATAGACACCCTCACAATTGGTTTATCCAAAGAGGTGGCCCGTTGCGTGAGGCCAGGGTTTATTGCGACCGACATGCATACCGATGGCGTCGAGCCCAACCGCACGAAGTCGCTCATGCTAGTGTGTGGTTGTTGTCTGACCAAGCATCCTACGTGACAGGCTCATTTACCGACATCACTGGTGGTCGCTAGCAAATCAATATGAGACACTATAGGCCTGTTTTTTGAATGCCGAGATGGTTGGCTAAAGGTGAGTTGAATTTATGACTAATGCAGGCGTATTTGTGGTCCAAACCGTATTTGGTTTGTACCTAATGTTGGTAATTATTCGGTTTATGCTGCAGTTGGCGAAGGCCGATTTCTATAACCCCTTGGCGCAAGCAGTGGTCAAGCTCACGCAACCTTTTGTGGGGCCGTTACAAACCGTCATGCCCAAAACCGGGCGCTTTAGTTTGGCCACCTTGGTGTTGGGCTTTTTAGTGCAATTACTGCTGATTGTATTGGTGTTGTTGATTGCAGGTTTTGGTTTGCCAAATCCTGTTAGTTTAGCTATTTGGAGCCTGATTGGCCTTGGTTCACAAGTATTGGATTTACTGTTTTTTGCCATCTTAGCGAGTATCGTTTTAAGTTGGCTGGCACCACACACCAACCACCCCGGGGCTTACCTATTGCAGCAACTTACGGAGCCTGTAATGGCGCCTGCTAGGCGTATGTTGCCGAATTTGGGTGGTTTGGATTTCTCTCCGATTTTGGTATTTATCATTATTAACTTGTTGAATATGTTGGTGATTCAAAGCTTGGCGCAAAGCTTTGGAATGCCGCGTGGTTTGGTAATGGGGCTTTAGTTATGGCAACAACTGACAAAACTCAAGGGGCCGTTGCCTTCAATTTTGAAACCTCATTGGCCGAGCTAGAAACCATCGTCGCTAACATGGAGCGGGGTGAGTTAACACTGGAAGACTCTTTACAGGCGTTTGAGCGCGGTATCGCCTTAACCCGCGGTTGCCAAACAGCGTTGGCGCAGGCCGAACAAAAAGTGAATGTATTAATGCAAGATGCTCAAGGGCGCGTTGTCGACCAGCCCTTTAATAAGGAATCATAAGCGTGGAATTTGAGTCTTTAGACGACTTTTTGAGTCACAGCCAAAATCGCGTAGAGCAATACCTTAATACAGCCATTAAACAGCGTCGGGCGAGTGGTGTGTTATCCCAAGCCATGGCATACAGTGCTGTGCAAGGCGGTAAGCGAGTACGAGCGGCCCTAGTATACGGCGGTGCTCGGGCTTGTGGTGTTGACCACGCCTGCCTAGATCCGTTGGCAGCGGCGGTAGAGGCGATGCATGCATATTCGCTTATTCATGACGATTTGCCGGCCATGGATGATGATGCGTTACGCCGTGGCCAGCCTAGCTGTCATATTGCCTTTGACGAGGCGACCGCCATCTTAGCGGGCGATGCCTTGCAAGCCTTGGCGTTTGAGCTGGTCGCCGATGGACAGGGCCCACACCTTAACGCAACACAATGTTTAGCTATGGTGTCATGTTTAGCTAATGCCGCAGGTGCTAACGGTATGGTTGCCGGACAAATGCTTGATATGGCGGCCGAGAAGGACGCCGTTAGTCTGGCCCAGCTAGAAACCTTACATCGGCTGAAAACTGGCGCTTTGATTGTGGCTAGTGTAGAGCTAGGTGCCTTGGCTCAGGCCGAGGTAGATGACTTGCAAGTACAAAAATTGCGCGACTATGCTCAAGCCATTGGTTTGGCGTTTCAGGTGCAAGATGACATTTTGGATATTGAAAGTGATACCCAGACCTTAGGTAAAGCGCAAGGCTCCGATTTGTTGAATGACAAGTCTACCTACCCTGCGCTGTTAGGCATGACACAGGCTAAACAACGGCTTACGGAGCTACACCAGCAAGCTACTGAGGCATTGAGTGACTTTGGTCCTGTTGCTGCGCCGTTAGTGTGGTTGGCTGATTTTATTGTTAGCCGTCAACATTAGAGGTTGGCATTAGCGCCATGTTTGCCCCCATTCAAACCATTCCCGTGCAACTACCCCTGACACCCCTGCTAGACCAAGTGGACGGGGTTGAGGACTTGCGCCACCTGCAACATAAGCAGTTACCTCAGTTGGCGTACGAGTTACGCTTGGCGTTGCTTTATAGTGTTGGCCAAACAGGCGGGCATTTAGGTGCTGGCCTAGGGGTGGTTGAATTAACCATTGCCCTGCATTACCTACTCAATACGCCAACAGATCGCCTGATTTGGGATGTGGGACATCAAGCCTACCCCCATAAAATGCTCACCGGCCGTAAACAACGTATGTTGTCGATGCGACAGATGGGCGGTTTGGCGCCCTTCCCTAAGCGTGACGAAAGCCTATTTGACACCTTTGGTGTGGGCCATGCAAGCACGTCCATTAGTGCGTTGTTGGGCATGGTACTGGCCCAAAAGAATCCGCATACTCAGCATGTTGCGGTTATTGGTGATGGGGCTTTAACCGGTGGTATGGCGTTTGAAGCGTTAAATCACATGGCCCATTGTCAGGCTAATGGCTTGATTATCGTCAACGACAATGACATGGCTATCGACGAAAATTTAGGTGGTTTGGCGACGTTTCTTGACGATAACCATGGCCATGGTGGCCCATTACAATGGTTTACAGCCTTAGGATTTATTTATCGGGGCCCCATTGATGGCCACGATTTACCTCTATTGCTAACCACTATAACCGAGTTATTGAGCCTTAAAGGGCCTAAGCTGCTGCATATTCATACCTTAAAAGGCAAAGGCTACGGCCCAGCGGAGCTGGACCCGGTGGGTTATCACGCTTTGGCTAAAATTGACCCGATAGCCAAACCTAAAAAAACAACCGTCCCGACCTATGCCCAAGTATTTGGTCAATGGATTTGTGATCGCGCCAACACCGATCCTCGATTGATGGCGATTACCCCAGCGATGGCTGGCGGTTCTGGGCTAGAGCCGTTTGCACAAGCCTTTAGTGAACGGTTATTTGATGTGGCCATTGCAGAGCAACATGCGGTTACCTTAGCGGCGGGCATGGCTTGCGAAGGCGCCAAGCCGGTGGTGGCGATTTATTCTACCTTTTTACAGCGCGCTTATGATCAACTGATTCACGACATTGTGTTGCAGGATTTAGACGTGTTGTTGGCCATCGACCGTGCCGGTGTAGTGGGAGAGGATGGTGCCACCCATACCGGCGCCTACGATTTAGCCTTTTTGCGCTGTTTACCTAACATCATTGTGATGACCCCAAGTAACGCGGCAGAGACGCGAGCTATGCTGGAATTTGGTTATCAATATCAAGGTCCTGCAGCCGTACGTTATCCCCGCGGTGCTGCGCCAAACAATGCTGTTCTTAGCTCGCCTATTGTCCTAGGTCGAGGGCAACTGTTATGCAGCGGTAAGGACCATAACTCGGTGGTTATACTTAACTTCGGGGCTTTATTGGAGTTGGCTACAGAAGTTGCAACACAGTTGTCTGCAAGCTTAGTCGACATGCGTTTTGTTAAGCCGTTAGATAAGGAACTACTGCAGCAATTGTTAACTCAGCATAGTTCTATTGTGACCATAGAAGACCACAGTATTATTGGTGGCGCTGGTTCTGCTGTGGGTGAGTGGCTGGCACAGCAATCGACGCCCACAAAGCTCCTGTGTTTAGGCCATGAAGATCGCCCACTCACTCACGGTAGTCGTGCCCAGGTACTCGCCGCGACGGCATTGGGTGTGCCTTCTGCGGTGGCCAGAATTAACACTTGGTTGTCAAACGACTGCTAATCCTCCCGCTTGTCATGGGCAAGCATGGTGTCTTTAAATGCCTGTAAGATGCTACGACAACTTATTTGTCCAATAAATTGGCCTTCTTCGACCACGGGCATACGTCGACGATGATGTTTGGTCAAAATACGGGCGGCCTCAAATAACGTGGTGTCCCCCGGCAGTACATCCACTTCGGTACACATTAAATCGCCGATACAGGCATCCCCTTCTTGGTAGTAGGCGATTTGTTCTAGCTTATCCAGCAGGTCTAATTCTGAAATAATGCCCACAACGTGACCTCGATCATCTAACACTGTGCCGCCAGTAACCTTGCGAACTAACATCTCGTGAATGGCGTCCATGATCTTAGTTGCAGGGGTAAACGTGAGAGGTGTGATCGACATAAAGTCTTTGATATCGATTGAGTTTGGCATGTACAAAAAACTCCTTTTTGAGTGGCTCCCAAAGGGTAGGTCAATGGCAGGTGATTTAGTATTACGCCACTTAATACTGTTAGTCAATTTTAAATATTCTGCGACCTCCTTCTTGATTTTTGTTTAACTATTTGTTTTATATATATAAATTCGTATAAAAAGGGATGAGTTGCAAAATAGTATTTTTATCTTTTATACTGTTTAACATTGTAAGGTGCTAGCTAGGGGTGTTATTGAATTAGTTGCAGACCAACTATTTCACCCATTTTTTTTTAAGTTATTGTCTCTATTTTCGACCAAAGGCTACAAGTATGACCTATGGAGAGGAGTTAATTAGACACATTTGGCCCTTGGCATTATTTTTAGTAATGGTGGGCGGTCTCATTGTGTTGATGCTAACGCTGCCCGCACTGCTGGGTGGCAAAAGGGTGTCGCGTGCTGTTAACGAACCTTATGAGTGCGGCATTGTCCCCGTCGGCTCAACCCATTTTCGTATGCCTATTCCGTTTTACCTATTTGCCATTTTTTTCGTCATCTTCGATTTGGAAGTGGTGTTTCTGTTCGCCTGGGCCGTGGCTGTTAAGGAAACGGGCTGGTTAGGTTTTACTGAAGCACTAATTTTTATACTGATTTTGTTTGCAGCGCTCATTTACCTGTGGCGCCTTGGCGCCTTGGATTGGCGCACAAGCCGACAAAAACTTGATTTACGCAACTTGGACGCACGTTAATTGCTGGATTTTTAACTTAGGCTACCGGCACCCACCGTGTATTTAAATAATAACCGACTCTAAACGAGTCTTGGGGTTGTTATGCCGCAGTTAAAATCTGGTGCCTATGGCGCTAACCTTATTGCTTCCCATGATGAGAGTTTTACTCAGTCGGTGGAAGACAGTTTGGTATTGGGCAAGGTTAAAGACTTGGTCGCTTGGGGCCAAAGTAATTCGCTTTGGCCATTTAATTTTGGTCTTTCTTGTTGTTATGTAGAAATGGCCACGGCCTTTACGTCACGCCATGATCTAGGCCGTTTTGGTGCGGAGGTCATTCGCGCCACTCCGCGCCAAGCCGATGTCATGGTGATTTCGGGTACTGTGTTTCGCAAAATGGCGCCGGTGATTCAACGTCTTTACGAGCAGCTTTTGGAGCCCAAGTGGATTATTTCCATGGGTTCCTGCGCTAATTCGGGCGGTTTATATGACATTTATAGTGTGGTTCAGGGGGTGGACAAGTTCTTACCTGTTGATGTCTACGTACCAGGTTGTCCACCTCGCCCAGAAGCGTTGTTGCAAGGTTTAATGTTATTACAAGATACCATTCGAGAAGAAAATAGACCTTTGAGCTGGGTGCTAGGTCCAAATGGAGTAGAGAAACCTTCCATGCCTTCGCAGCGTGATCGACATACACCAGAGCGCATGCGCATGACAAATTTACCTCACCCGGATCGGGTTTAATCCTCATGACTAGGCTCCTAACTCAGTCCAAAGCCTGCCCCATGGGTGATGCTGACTTGGTATGTTTGTTACAACAACAATTCCCACACCCTTTGATTGAGCAAGGCACCGTTGACGGTATCCCTACCGTATGGGTAGACGCCAGCCATGTCGGTGCACTGTTGCGTTATTGTAAGCATGAGTTGCAGCCCAGCTACGCTATGTTGTACGACATAACCGCCATTGACGAGCGTGTGCGCAGTCACCGTGAAGGCCAGCCAGCCAGTGACTTTACCCTTATATATCAGCTCTTGAGCCTTACTGGTAACGCCTTTGTGCGTATTAAGGTGGCGCTAATGGATTCCCATCTGCGGGTAGACACTCAGTGCGATGTATGGCCCAACGCCAATTGGTACGAGCGCGAATGCCACGATATGTTTGGCATTGATTTTGTGGGCCACCCCAATTTATACCCACTCATCATTCCTCCCACCTGGAAAGGCCACCCGCTGCGCAAAGAACACCCTGCCCGTGCAACAGAAATGGAACCGTTTAGTATTGATGAGCAAATGCAAGATGAAGAGCAAGAAGCGTTGCGCTTTGTACCGGAGCAGTGGGGTATGCAACGCGAAGGCAAAAACACCGATTATATGTTCCTTAACATGGGGCCTAACCACCCCAGTGTACATGGTGTGTTTCGGGTCGCAGTGCAACTCAATGGCGAAGAAGTGGTGGATGCCGTGGCCGACATCGGTTACCACCACCGTGGTGCTGAAAAAATGGGCGAACGCCAAGCCTGGCACACGTATATGCCTTACACTGACCGCATCGATTACCTCGGTGGGGTAATGAATAACTTGCCTTATGTTATGGGGGTGGAAAAGCTCGCCGATATACAGGTGTCTTCACGGGTAGAAACCATTCGGGTGATGTTATCCGAATGTTTTCGTATCCAAAGCCATTTCTTATTCTTTGGTACATTTGCCCAAGACATTGGCCAAATGTCACCTATTTTTTATATTTTTGCCGATAGAGAAATGCTGTTTGGCATTATCGAAGCGATTACTGGCGGCCGTATGCATCCGAGCTGGTTCCGCATAGGCGGCGTGGCACAGGACCTGCCTCAAGGTTGGGATGTGATGATGCGGGAGTTTTTAGCGCGTATGCCTAAACGCTTAGATGAATACCAAAAAATGGTGCTGGACAATCGCATTATTAAACAACGCACCGTAGGTGTGGGTCGGTACACCAGTGAACAGGCCATTGATTGGGGCATTACCGGTGGCGGTTTACGAGCCACGGGTTACGATTGGGATATGCGTAAGCGCATGCCTTATAGTGGGTACGACAATTTTGATTTCGATGTGCCCTTAGGCACTAACGGTGATTGTTATGATCGCGCCATGGTGCGTTTGCAGGAAATTCGTCAAAGTCTACGCATTATTCAACAGTGTGTGGACCACATGCCAGAAGGGCCTTACAAGGCCGATCACCCGCTGACGACGCCGCCGCCCAAAGAACGTACCATGAAAGACATTGAAACCCTGATTCATCATTTTGTGCACTCCAGTTGGGGCCCTGCCATACCTGCAGGTGAAGTGTGCCTACCCATTGAAGCCAGCAAAGGTTTGAATAGTTATTATTTAGTTAGTGACGGCAGTACCACCTCCTACCGCACACGCATTCGTACACCATCCTTTGCCCACCTACAAATGATTCCAACCATGAGCCGCGGCATGATGGTGGCCGATATGATCGCCATTATTGCTAGTATCGATTTTGTCATGGCCGATGTGGATCGGTAAGGAGCAATGATGACACCAATAATCGCCACCGATGCTGCCGCCCACTGCGCCGATTGGCGGCTCCAAATTGAGCCCCTCAATGAGTACGAGGAAACCGCCATTGCAGCTGAAATTACCCATTACCCACAACCTCAAGCGGCCACGATTGAGGCGTTGAAAATTGTCCAACAACAGCAAGGTTGGGTGTCGGACGGTAAGATAAAAGCCATTGCCCAAAGGTTACACATGAGCCCCGATGAAGTTGACTCGGTGGCGACCTTTTATAATAAAATTTATCGCCAACCCGTGGGCACCACGGTGATATCCCTGTGTGACAGTGTCAGTTGTTGGATTATGGGTTATCAAGGCTTGGCACAAGCCCTGACCCAAGAACTTAACATTGCCTTGGGTGAAACCACGGCTGATGGTGCGGTGACCATTTTGCCAACGCCGTGTTTAGGCGCCTGCGATCATGCGCCCGTGGCTATGGTGGGTGATCAACGGGCCCACAAGCTGACGCCATCATCGCTTATTGAATTGGCCCGTCTGGCGCAGGAGCAGCCCTTATGAACCATGGTCAATCCAGTAATCAGGCGGTTACCTTGCCCCTAAGCCAGCATATTAAAGCCGATGGCAGTGTCACTAGTCTTGCCGAGTATCAAGCGAATTATGGTTATCAGGGGTTGGCCAAAGCTTTGTCAATGAGTCCTGTTGAGGTGGTAGATTGGGTTAAAAGTGCCAACCTTAGGGGCCGTGGCGGAGCTGGGTTTTCGGCCGGCTTAAAGTGGAGTTTTGTACCTCCTTTGGAGAAGTTGCCGGGCCAGCGTTATGTTATTTGTAATGCCGATGAAATGGAGCCCGGCACCTTTAAAGACCGTTGGTTAATGGAGCATGACCCGCATCAATTGATCGAAGGCCTAGCCATTGCCGCTTATGCGGTACAGGCCAATACGGCGTTTATTTTTCTGCGTGCCGATTATGATTTGTGCGCTGAGCGTTTGCAAAATGCCATTGATGAGGCACTCGCTGCTGGCATACTGGGTGAGCAGATTAATGAGGCCGGCTTTAGTTTAACCATGCTTTTGCATACCAGTGCGGGTCGCTACATTTGTGGTGAAGAGACGGCGTTAATTAATTCCCTAGAAGGCCAACGGGCTAACCCACGCTTTAAGCCACCGTTCCCTCAAGTGAGTGGTTTATTTGGCCGACCTACGGTGGTTAATAACGCCGAAACCTTATGCAACTTGCCGCATATTATGTATCACGGTAAGGATTGGTTTGCCGACTTAGGTTTGGGTGATGACAATGGCACTAAAATTTATGGTGTCAGTGGTCGGGTTAATAATCCCGGCTGTTGGGAATTGCCTATTGGCACCACGGTGGCAGATATCATTGCCCTCGCGGGGGGTATGCAAGACGGTGTGCAATTGCGTGGGTTTTTGCCTGGCGGTGGGTCAACAGACTTTCTCACACGGGACCATTTAGACCTTGCCATGGATTATGGCACCATTCAGGCAGCGGGCAGTCGTATGGGTACAGGCACCATGATCTTGCTGGATGATCAAACCTGTGTGGTGGGTATGGTGCTCAATTTGATTCAGTTCTTTGCCCAAGAATCCTGCGGCTGGTGTACGCCTTGTCGTAACGGCTTGCCCTTTATTAGGCAAATTTTGACGGACCTAGAGGCAGGTCGCGGCGAGCATGCGGACCTGGAACAACTATTACAATTGTGCGGCTATATTGGTATCGGCAATACCTTCTGTGCCTTGGCGCCAGGAGCTGCGGAGCCGTTACAAAGTGCCCTTAAGTACTTTCGGGATGATTTTGTGGCCCATATTAAGCAAGGGTGTTGCCCCCATGGCAATTCACCTGTGGTTAATATGGACTTAGAAAAAGAGGCGAGGTCCATATGAATGCCACCATAGATAACCTTGTTACCATCTACATTGACGGTAGCGCCTATCAAGTGAAGGCGGGGGGGCATTTACTGGAAGCTTGCCTTGGTTTGGCCCAAGACCTCCCCTATTTTTGTTGGCATCCGGCCTTGGGCTCAGTGGGTTCGTGCCGCCAATGTGCGGTGCAGTTGTACCAAGACGCAGAAGATCAGCGAGGCCGTATGGTGATGGCTTGTATGACGCCGGTTGCGGAGGGCATGCGTGTGAGCCTTTCGGCACCGATGGCGAGTGAGTTCCGTCAGCAGTGTATCGAAGTCACCATGGCCAATCACCCTCACGATTGTCCCGTATGTGAAGAAGGTGGTGAGTGCCATTTACAAGATATGACGTTGCAATCAGGCCACACTCAAAGGCGCCATAAAGGGCATAAAAAGACCTACCATAACCAAGATTTAGGGCCTTGTGTAGGCCACGAAATGAACCGTTGTATTAGTTGTTACCGGTGTGTCAGATTTTACCAAGATTATGCGGGTGGCGATGATTTGGTGGTGCTGGGTAGCCGAGAAAATGTGTATTTTGGTCGCCATCAAGACGGCTGTTTAACGAGTCACTTTAGTGGCAATTTATCTGAAGTATGCCCCACAGGCGTGTTTTACGACAAAGTAGTGAGCGACAGCTACACACGAAAGTGGGATTTACAATCGGCCCCCAGTATTTGTAGCCACTGTAGTTTAGGCTGTAACTTGTCCGTGGGTGAACGCCAAGGGCAAGTGAAACGTGTGACTAATCGCTACCATAGTCAAGTAAATGGCTACTTTATTTGTGATAAAGGTCGCTATGGCTTTGCCCATAGCAATAGTGATCAAAGGTTGTACCAGGCCCAAGTTCAGCCACTGGGCGACACTGAAAAAGTGAGCTGTGATACGTTACATGGCCTAGACTATGTGGCCCAAATCATGACTGAATTAGGTGCCGAAAACGTTTTTGGTTTAGGTTCGCCGCGGGCCTCGGTGGAAGAAAACTTCGCATTACAAAGTCTGGTCGGCAAAGCGAATTTTTACGCAGGTCACAACGCGGCACAAGGCGTCATTCAAACGCAAGTGTTACACCAACTCACCCAACCAAACATTTACACGCCAAGTCTCAAACAAATTGAGCAAGCCGATGCCATTGTTATTATCGGAGAAGACCTCTTACATACAGCACCTCGTATGGCCTTGAGTGTGCGCCAAGCCAGTCGTAACTTAGGTTTTGCTAAAGCAGCGGCCATAGGTATTCCTAAGTGGCAGGACGAACCCGTACGTATTCATACACAAAACCAACTCAGCCCCGTCATTAGCGTCACCAGTGCCGCCACCGACTTGGATGACATTAGCAGTCAATGTATACATCTTGCTCCAAGTGATATGTGTAACTTTGCAGGGGCCTTGGCTAGCGCAGTGGAAGGCCAGTTTGATGGCAGCGGGTTATCCGCTGAGTTAAATGAGCAAGTACAGCACAGCCTTGCTTTACTGGCTGGCGCAAAGCGACCTCTGGTGATCAGTGGTGCCAGTAGCCAGAGTCCAGAATTAATTGATTTAGCGGCTCAACTTGCGCTAGCTTTAGGCCGTCAGAGTGGGTCCGAGGCCTGGCTTAGCTACGCGTTGGAAGCGGCCAACAGTATGGGTTTAGGGCTGCTTAACAAAGACGCTAAACATATGGATGACCTAGCACTTCGACTACAACAACAAACCACACCCAGCGCACTCATCGTGTTACAAACCGACCTATTTTCCCTCTCCACGCAGGCTCAGGCCCTGTGTGAAAATTTGCGTCATTTGGTGGTGTTGGATCAGTTGCCCAGTGCCACCAGTGAACACGCTGATGTAGTGATTGCTTGTGCCAGCGTATTTGAAACGGAAGGCACCTATGTCAATAACGAGGGCCGCGCGCAACGTTTCTTCTCTGTACATGACAAACTGGGGCGGCCGGATGCCTGGCGTAGTTTGACCCATTTAGCAACCATGGTGACTCAAGCTGGCCATCGTAGTGACACCATCACACAATTGGCTAGCTGTACCAAATTTGATGATCTGTGCGACCTCGTAAGCCAACAGGGTGGCGAGTTTGCCCACTGGTGTGACGTTGCGCCTAGTGCCGGCTTCCGCATTGCTGGCATGAAGGTTCCACGCCAAACCCATAGAGCCTCGGGTCGAACTAGCTTGTATGCGGATGAGAATGTCAGTGAAGCCAAGCAACCAGAAGACGTCGATTCAGCTTTGGGTTTTACCATGGAAGGCACTCCGATAAATAAACCCAGTGCGCTTATACCCCAGGTTTGGAGCCCAGGCTGGAATTCCAATGAAGCGATCAATAAGTTTCAGCAAGAAATCAACGGCCCTCTTAAGGGTGGCGAGGCTGGCGTTAGGTTATTGGACACTAGTCCGAGTCTGCCACTAGCTGAGGTTGCAGTGATCCCAAGCATTACCCTTGGTGCAGGGCAAATACTGGCCCACACTCAGAATCATTTGTTTGCCAGCGATCGGGTTAGCTCTTTAAGTTCGGCCTTAAAACAACGCAACACAGCCATTAGTGCACGACTACACCCAGACACCGCAGCTATCATGGGTTTGGTGGATGGCGACGAAGTCTGTGTGGCCTTAGCGCAAACACAATGGTTGCTGCCGTTAACCGTTGATGCGTCTGTGGCGGTGGATTTATTGCTATTACCCAACCAGTACCAAGCCCCCATTAGCGCGGGTCATCTGCCTGCGGCAGTGAGCTTGAGCGCGGTAACGCAGGAGGTCAACTAACATGAGTCCGGTGGTGAATAACTTACTCAATGTGGTGCTGATCCTTGTCTGTGTGGTGTTTGGAGCGGCTTTGTTAACCTGGCTAGAACGGCGCCTACTAGGCATTTGGCAAGACCGGTATGGTCCAAACCGAGTAGGCCCCTTTGGCACCTTACAAATTGTTGCAGACATGATTAAGCTGTTAATGAAACAAGATTGGGTACCGCCATTTGCGGACCGGCTGATTTTTATTGTGGCGCCGGCTTTTGCAATGTTTGTCGTCGTGGCCGCGTTTGCGGTTATACCCATGGCGCCGGGAGTTGGAGTGGTCGACTTAAATATTGGGTTATTGTTCTTTCTTGCCATGACGTCGCTGGGGGTTTATGCGGTGATGTTTGGCGCCTATGCTTCGGACAACAAGTACGCCATGCTGGGTGGTTTGAGAGCAGCGGCGCAAATGGTGAGTTACGAAGTATTTATGGGCCTGTCTCTGATGGGCGTGGTGATGTTGGCAGGCACCTTTAACCTACGCGAACTGGTATTGGCGCAAGCTGATGGTTGGTTTATTGGGCCACAAATCGTCGGTTTCTTTATCTTTTTTATGGCTGGCATTGCAGAAAGTCATCGTACACCCTTTGACCTGCCAGAAGCCGAACACGAATTGACGGCTGGCTTCCATACGGAATATTCCGGTATGAAATTTGCCATGTTTTTTATTGGCGAATACGTCAGCGTACTCATGAGTGCGGCCATGATCACCGTGTTGTTTTTTGGCGGCTGGTTGGGGCCTGCGTGGTTGCCTCCGTTAGGCTGGTTTTTGCTCAAAACAATGACTTTGGTGCTGTTGATGATTTTGATTAGAGGCTCATTACCGCGCCCTAGGTATGACCAATTAATGACCTTCGGCTGGAAATTTATGTTGCCATTAGCGCTTATCAACTTGTTGATTACCAGCGCTTTAATTCTGATATAGGAGGCGGGATTAGATGAAACAGAAGACCGGCCTTGGCCATTATATATACATTGTATGGGACTATTTTTATAGCAATATAGTAACCTTGGTGAAGGTGGCTTCGCATACGTTCACCAAAGCGGATACGGTTGAATACCCAGAGCAAATGCCCTATTTGGCACCGCGCTTTAGGGGCCGCATCGTGCTCACTAGAGACCCCACAGGCGAAGAACGCTGTGTGGCGTGTAACCTGTGTGCCAGCGCCTGTCCTACGGATTGTATTTCGTTACAAAAAACCGAAGATGAAAGCGGTCGCTGGTCGGCTGAATATTTTCGCATTAATTTCTCGCGCTGTGTGTTTTGTGGTATGTGTGAAGAAGCCTGCCCCACCTATGCTATTCAGCTGACTCAAGATTTTGAACTGGCCGAGTATGAACGCCAAAATATGGTTTACGAAAAACAACATTTGCTCATTGATGGCCCAGGTAAACACCCTGATTATAGTTTTTACGAGCTCAGTGGTAAGGCGGTATCCGGTCGCGCGAAAGGTGCGGGTACTCAAGAAGCAGAGCCGGTCAACCTCAAAAGTTTGTTGCCGTGAGCGCGCATACAGGAGCACCATTATGATCTGGGCCTACCTCTATAATATTGTGTTTTATGCCAGCTGTGGTGTCACCGTGTTGGCTACCATACTGATGATTAGTCGCCACAATGCGGTGCATGCATTGCTGTATTTGATTATTTCGTCTTTGTCCTTGGCTATTATTTTTTATTTGCTGGGCGCAGCCTTTGCCGCTGCGTTAGAAGTAATTGTTTATGCCGGTGCGGTGATGATTCTCTTTGTCTTTGTGGTGATGATGCTCAACCAAGGCCAGCGTTCGGTGGTACACGAAGCGGCTTGGCTGCCAGCATCGGGCTGGATTTTGCCTTCTGTACTGGCAGCTATTTTGCTGTCTTTGTTACTTATAGGCATGTACAGCGACCAACCATTGCCGCCCTATGGTGTACACGGTGTGGCCGTTAAAGACGTGGGTATTGCCTTATTTGGCCCTTACGTGCTGGTGGTCGAACTGGCCTCATTCTTGCTCTTATCAGGTCTTATTGGCGCTTTCCACATTGCCCGTAAAATGCCCTCCCACATGAGTTCGAACACGCTGGAGGAGGTGGACCATGGATAGCCAATATATCGATCACGCCATGGTGCTTGCAGGCATCTTGTTTTGCTTAGGTCTGGTGGGCGTTATGGTGCGCCGTAACCTGCTGTTTATGATGATTTCCATTGAGGTCATGCTTAATGCAGCGGGGTTGGCATTTATTGCTGCTGGCTCCGCATGGGGTCAACCCGAAGGGCAAATCATGTTTCTTGCGGTGATAACCCTAGGTGCGGCAGAAGTGGCCGTGGGGTTGGGACTGACGTTGCTGCTGTTTCGGCACCACAATAGTGTCAATGTTGATCAATTGAACCAGTTACGAGGCTAGGAGAACGTGATGCAACAGTTGTGGCTTATCCCTTGTTTACCGTTAGTGGGCTTTTTGCTGTTGGTTTTGGGTCATGGCCGTTGTAGCCGTTCGGTAGCACGGCTGGTGGGTGTGGGGTCGGTGGCTATGGCTGGTTTGGTCACCCTGTGGGTGGCACTCGATTTCTATAGCGCCGGTGCAGCCCAATCCTATCAAGTGCAATTGTGGCCTTGGTTTAATGCAGGCACGCTGGAGGTGAGTTTTGGGCTCTATCTAGACGGCTTGTCATTGAGTATGTTGTTCGTAATTACTGGGGTCGGTAGTTTGATCCACTGGTATGCCTCAGGCTACATGTGGCAAGACCCAGATTATCAGCGTTTTTTCGCCTATATGAACCTATTTGTGGCAGCCATGCTCACTCTGGTATTGGCAGACAACTTGGTGCTGCTATTTTTAGGTTGGGAAGGAGTCGGTTTGTGCAGTTTCTTGCTGATTGGCTTCTGGCACCAAGACCCCGCTAACGGTTATGCCGCTCGTAAAGCCTTTGTGGTTACCCGAGTGGGTGACACTGCCTTTGCTATTGGCCTATTTTTATTGTTCCGAGAATTGGGCACCTTAGATTTGCCGACCATCATGGCCTTAGCACCTGAACAATTTGTTATGGGCGCCAATCGCCCGACTCTTATTGCTGCCCTTTTATTAGCCGGAGCCGTGGGTAAGTCGGCGCAGTTGCCACTCCATACCTGGTTGCCCGACGCGATGGCGGGTCCGACGCCGGTGAGTGCCTTGATTCATGCCGCGACGATGGTCACCGCAGGGGTTTATCTTATTGCTCGGACCCACGAGGTGTTTTTGCAAGCCCCAGACGTGTTGCTGGTGGTGGCTTTGATAGGCCTGTTTACCTTATTGATCTCGGGCTTCACGGCCCTCAACCAGACCGACATCAAACGCGTGCTTGCCTACTCCACCATGAGTCAAATTGGTTATATGTTTTTTGCATTAGGCGTCGGCGCTTGGAACGAGAGCGTGTTTCACTTGATGACCCATGCCTTGTTCAAAGCGTTGTTATTTATGACCGCGGGTTCAATTATATTGGCCATGCACCACGAACAGGACATTCGTTCGATGGGTGGTTTACGACGCCAGTTACCAGTGCCTTTTTGGTGTTTTGTGATTGGTAGTGCGTGTTTAGTGGCGTTACCACCGACTTCGGGATTCTTTAGTAAAGAAGCCATACTCATTGCCAGTTGGCAACTGCCAGGTTATGGCCCTTGGTTATGGTTAGGTGGCGTTTTAGGCGCATTTATCACCGCCATGTATAGCTTTAGGCTCTTGTTTATGGTGTTTTTTGGGCCTCAAAAAGCCCATCCCCACGAACCCAAAGGTTGGCAGTTCCACCCACCGCTAATGATCTTAGGCGCCTTGTCGTTGGTGGCCGGTTGGTTTGTATTGCCCACCGCAACAGTGTTACCGGCGTCGCCTGCTGGCCACCCCCCTACGTGGACCATCGTAGTGGCTATTGCAATGCCGTTGCTGGGTATCGGCATTGCGTATAAGGTTTATGTGCGTCATCAATGGCAGGGCTTGCGCTTCGTTCAGTGGCAGAAATTACGCCAATTTTTGTTTCAAGGGTGGGGTTTTGATGGTATGTACAAGCGGCTGCTGCTCACCCCATTTACCACCCTGGCCCAGGTCAATCGTAACGATATGATTGACGGGTTACCCAAATTATTGATTCAGCTCAGTCGCTTTTTACACGGCCTATTTAGCCAATTACAAAATGGCCAATTGCGATTTTATATTGCCACCCTAGCCAGTGCCGCCATCATTGTATTGGCCTTGGCACTCAAGGTGTTGTAGGAGAAAAAGGTTATGGGAGAATAGACACGATGCAACTACTCGGCATTATTATCAGCCTATTAGGCGGTGGCGTATTAGCCTTAATAGTAGGGCGTCAATCAGCCGCCGCCAGTCGCTGGCTTAGTTTGGTGAGTTTAGCCGTGGCGAGTGTGTTTTACGCCAGCCTTTGGTTTGATACCACAGACCCGCAAGCTACTTCGCTGTGGCTGTTGCATATGGATTGGCCATGGATTGCGCGCTTTGGCATTCACTTATTGTTGGTTACGGATGGTTTGAGTTTAGTGCTTATTGGTTTGACCTTGGTGCTGGGTTACGTGGCATTGTTGTCGGCCTGGCATGAGATCAACCATCGCTGTGGACTGTTCTATCTTAACTTTTTGTTCACCTTGGCTGGGGTGGTGGGGGTATTTAGTGCGTTAGATTTATTCCTGTTCTTTGTATTTTGGGAAGTGATGTTAGTGCCTATGTTTCTCATCATTGCGATATGGGGCCACGAAGGCCGACGCTATGCCGCCACCAAGTTTTTTATCTATACCCAAGCCAGTAGTTTATTGATGTTAGCCGCCATGGTGGGGCTGGTATTGTTAAACCTGCAACAAACTGAGGTGTGGAGCTTTTCTTGGTTTACCCTAACTCAAACTGACACCAGTGGCAGCCTTGGTATGTGGTTGATGTTAGGTTTTTACCTGGCGTTCTTAGTGAAATTACCGGGTCTGCCGGTACACAATTGGCTACCCGATGCCCATACCCAAGCGCCTACGCCGGGTAGTATCTTGTTAGCCGGTATTTTATTAAAAACTGGTGCCTATGGTTTGCTGCGTTTTGTGTGGCCTTTGTTTCCAGATGCAGCCTCGTCTTTTGCGCCCATGGCCATGGGTTTAGGTGTATTCAGCGTGCTTTATGCGGCCAAACTAGCCTTTGCTCAAAATGACCTAAAACGCCTCATTGCCTATACCTCCATTAGCCATATGGGTTTTGTTAGTTTAGGTATATTTGCTTGGAATCACCTTGGCTTGCAGGGAACGGTCATGCAAATGGTGGGTCATGGGTTGAGTTCTGCTGGGCTATTTGCGATTGCCGGTTTGCTGCAGCAGCGCTTGCACACCAGAGATTTGGATAAAATGGGCGGTTTGTGGGGTCAAATGCCAAAACTGGCTGCCTTAAGTATGTTGTTTGCAGTGGCAGCCCTAGGGTTACCCGGTTTAGCTAATTTTATCGGCGAGTTTATGGTCTTGGTAGGGGTGTTTCAGGTAGCGCCTTGGGCGGCCTCGATGGCAGCCTTAGGCATGATTCTGGCGCCCGTGTATGCCTTAATTATCATGCAAAAAGGTTTTTTTGGTACGGCTGCTAGTACCCAGACGGCAGGCACAAGCAATGTGCTGGATTTGAATACGAGCGAACTATTGATGTTAGGGGTATTGGTGGTGGGTCTGGTGCTGCTCGGCTTTTGGCCAAACCTAATATTTACCATAACCGTTGCACCAGTGGAGTATCTGATGCACTTAGGCAAGGGAGGCTAGGACATGAATTGGCTTGCACTCACATCACTTATGCCTTTGTTATTAGTGGCTTCAATTAGCGTTATATTGTTGCTGTTATTAGCCTTTATACGGGACCATAAACTGACCTGCTGGATTACCTGTTTGGGGTTGGCTATGGCCGCTTTTTGGGCCTTTGCCGACATGGGTGATGCACCTCAACAAGTGACGCCGCTATTAATTATGGATGACTTTAGCCGCTTATTGGGAGGCACCGTGTTGTTGGTCAGCCTTGCCTGTGGCTGGATGTCCTATACCTACTTAGAAACGGCAGACGAAATACGAGAAGAATATTATATATTGTTGTCATTGGCGGCTTTAGGAGCCTGCGTGCTGGTAGCAAGTAATCACTTTGCCAGTATGTTTATAGGCCTAGAGCTGATGAGCGTATCCCTGTTTGCGATGGTGGGGTATATGGCTCACAGTAAACAGCAGGCCAACATGACCCTTGAGGCCGGCGTTAAATACATGGTGTTGTCCGGTGTCTCGTCGAGCTTTTTATTGTTTGGGGTGGCTTTAATATATGCCTATGCCGGCAACCTAAATATAGACCTGCTAGTTGCCGCCGAGGGGCCACGATTACAGTCGGGCTACTTGGTCATTGGTTCGGCCTTGTTGTTAGTGGGCGTGGCTTTTAAGATGTCATGGATTCCTTTTCACATGTGGACACCAGATGTTTATCAAGGCGCACCAGCACCGGTTACCGGTTTCTTGGCAGGTGCCGTAAAAGTAGCTGTATTCGCCTTTGCCATGCGTTGGTTGATGATGGCTCAAGGCGGCTATTTGGATTTGCTGCTGTTAGGTCTGACCGTGATGGCGGTGTTGTCCATGGTAGTGGGTAATTTGTTGGCTTTACGGCAAAACAATTTAAAACGTTTGTTAGGCTACTCCAGTATTGCCCATATGGGTTACATTATTGTGACCTTAGCAGCCAGCGCAACCTTGGGCGCTGCGGCCCTATCAACCGCGCTTGAAGCTGCTGCTATATACTTGATCACTTACGCCAGTATGACCATGTTAGCGTTTGCGGTGATTAGTCAATTGGCGGCCCAGGATCGACGTTTTGAAAGCGGCACATTGGCGCATTATCAGGGTCTTTTGTATCAGCAACCCTTGTTAGCCGGCGCGTTAATGTTAGCGATGTTGGCGCTTGCAGGCATGCCGTTAACGGCGGGTTTTATTGGTAAGTACTATTTGGTGTTGGTGGCTGTCGACAGCCAACTTTGGTTGTTACTGAGTTTGCTGGTGTTAGGCAGTAGTCTTGGGCTGTATTATTATTTGCGGGTGATATTAGTTCTGTGTAAAACGCCGGTGGGCGATAGTCGCCTGACTTTAGGCGCTAGCGAAAAGCTGCTATTGACGCTGTTGGTGGCGGTAACGTTGTGGTTAGGCCTCTATCCAACACCGGCCATTCAATGGGTTCAACTCGCCATCCAATAGGGACAGGTTAAAGTTACAATAGGTGGTCGAGCTTGTTAGCTTTAGTCGCCAAGTAATCTCGGTTGTGGCTATTTTCGCCAACCTGAATGGCTTGACGCTGTTCCACTGCAATACCCAGGTCTGTTAAAGCTTTAATTTTGCGAGGGTTGTTGGTCATTAAACTAACTGACTTCACCTGCAAGTGATCTAACATGTCTTTGGTCATGCTATAGCTGCGCATGTCGGCATCAAACCCCAAATGTTCGTTGGCTTCAACCGTGTCCGCACCTTCATCCTGTAACTTGTAGGCTTTGATTTTGTTCAGCAGGCCTATGCCTCGGCCTTCTTGGCGTAGGTATAACAACACCCCGCGGCCTTCTTCGGCAATCCGTTTAAGCGCTTCTTGTAATTGTGAGCCGCAATCGCAGCGCAGGCTAAACAGGGCATCGCCAGTTAAACATTCAGAGTGTAAACGAGCTAACACTGCAGTTTGGCCGCTGATGTCTCCCATGGTGAGGGCGACATGCTCTTTATCCGTGTCACTGTCGGCAAAACCGTGCATGTCGAAGGTGCCGTAGGGTGTGGGCAATTGCGATGTGGCGACATGGGTAGTTGGCACGGAAATTCCTTAATAGAGTAACTGCAGATAATTGTTTGTATCCCCTATTATGGGGGCTGCAAACCATATCACAAGTATGCCCATGGCAAAATACCATAGCTGAACGATTCATGCTTTTTAGTGACGTCTCAGGGTATAATAGCGTCAATCTTGTTGAATTAATTAGGAAGCTCCATGGCGCAGTTTGTATATACGATGAATCGGGTAGGGAAAGTCGTCCCCCCAAAACGTGAAATTCTTAAAGATATTTCCTTGTCCTTTTTTCCCGGTGCCAAGATTGGTGTTTTGGGTCTCAATGGCTCTGGTAAATCTAGCCTATTGCGCATCATGGCCGGCGTTGATACCGAGTACAACGGTGAAGCGCGTCCGCAGCCGGGTATTAACGTGGGTTACTTGGAGCAAGAGCCTCAGCTAGACGATAGCAAAACCGTACGCCAGGTGGTTGAAGAAGCTGTGGCCGAAGCTAAAAATGCGCTAACAGCATTAGACGCTGTGTACGCCGCATACGCCGAACCTGATGCTGACTTTGATGCACTCGCTGCCGAACAAGCCAAGTTAGAAGATATTATCCAAGCCAGTGATGCACATAACCTAGATCGTACCCTAGAAGTGGCGGCAGAAGCCTTGCGTTTGCCGGCGTGGGATGAACCAGTGGTGCATTTGTCTGGTGGTGAACGTCGCCGTGTGGCTTTATGCCGATTGTTGCTCAATAAGCCCGACATGTTGTTGTTGGATGAGCCGACTAACCACTTAGATGCTGAGTCTGTGGCTTGGTTAGAGCGTTTCTTGGTGGATTACAACGGCACCGTTGTGGCCATTACCCACGACCGTTATTTCCTAGATAACGCCGCCGGTTGGATTTTAGAGCTAGACCGTGGCCATGGTATTCCTTATGAAGGTAACTACTCGTCTTGGTTAGAGCAAAAAGAAGCACGTTTGATTCAAGAAGGGCGCCAACAAGCGTCCCACGACAAAGCCGTAAAATCAGAATTAGATTGGGTTAGAAGTAATGCCAAAGGCCGCCAAGCCAAGTCTAAAGCCCGTTTAGCGCGGTTTGAAGAGTTAAGTTCGCGGGAATTCCAAGAACGTAACGAAACCTCTGAAATCTACATTCCACCTGGCCCCCGTTTGGGCGACAAAGTCATCAACGTCAGCGGCGTCAACAAAGCCTTTGGCGATAAAATGTTGGTGGAGGGGCTGGAATTTAGCATGCCCCAAGGCGCTATCGTGGGAGTTGTGGGCGGTAACGGCGCGGGTAAATCAACCTTGTTTAAGATGCTTACGGGCGCCGAACAACCTGATTCTGGCAGCATCGATATTGGCGACACCGTTGAATTGGCTCACGTCGATCAATCGCGTGATCTAGACGGCACTAAAACTGTGTGGGAAGAGTTGTCTGACGGCCAAGACATTATTACCGTAGGTAATTATCAGGTGCCTTCTCGGGCCTACGCCGGTCGCTTTAACTTTAAGGGCAATGACCAGCAGAAATTTGTTAAAGACTTGTCGGGTGGTGAACGTAACCGTTTGCACTTAGCTAAGTTGTTAAAGCAGGGTGGCAACGTGCTGTTGTTGGACGAACCCACCAACGACCTTGATGTAGAGACCCTACGAGCCTTAGAAGAAGCCTTGTTAGCTTTCCCTGGCGCTGCCGTAGTTATTTCTCACGACCGTTGGTTCCTCGACCGTATTTGTACCCATACCTTGGCTTACGAAGGTGATTCGAAGGCTACTTTCTTTGAAGGTAACTACTCCGAATACGCCGAAGACTATAAAGCCCGCACGGGTAAAGACCATCAACCAACCCGGGTCAAGTATAAGAAACTTGCCTAGTTCGTTGTAGAGGCAGTTGTTGGGGTTTGATGTAAGTGGATACCCTGCTGTGGGTAAGGCATGGGAATGCCACCTTACGGCCCAATAATCTGCCGCCTTCACCCAAGGCCGCACAACAAAGTTGACGCTGCTGTCGGCCAGTTCGGTGACAGCGACGCCGGGTTTAGCCAAAATACGTTGGTCTGCAGCGATGCATTGCAGCAGTATATGTTCGGCGTTTTGTAGGTCGTCACTGTAACCCACGCCAATAATTAAATCGATACGACGCGTCGGCTTAGCCAGGCATTAATGATTACGCCGCCATATCCGCTGGCCACCTTACTTTATCGGTAGAAAATCATAAGTAGTTGTTTGGACAAAAAATGTTATTTGATTAAAAAAATTCCATCCTTGAACTGTTTTTTCGCAAGATTTCTTGCCTCGGAAAATTTAACAAAATCTTTTTCTATATCAAAAATATTTTCAGTCATAACAACCAAATAGCCATCTCCTATTTTTTCAACTAAGAATCCTTGAGATGTTAACTTCTGTTCATCAAACTCCTCGCTATATTCCTTTCCAAAGTAGTTCGCCCATGCCATATTAGGAATTCCCTCTTTTAACAAGGTTCGACTAACAGGCCCTCGCCTAAAGGATCCTTCAGGGCTTATTGCGATACACCTCAATAATTCAGGCCCGGTAAAAAAATGTAACATCGCGAATTTGGGTTCAAATAAATGACAAAATTGACGAAAAAGCTCAAGCCAAACTATTTTTTTATTTGGTTGAAATTGTAAATTAACACGCCCCGCCATCAGCTCTAACTTGGGCCCATATCGCCAAGTATGGTCAACTGTTCCGGTATATTTAACGGCATGTTTTCGTTTCCACGCAAACTGCTCTGGAAACTCAAACATTGAACCATTGAACCATTGAACCATTGGAACGTAGTTGACCAATAGTTGCCCAGTGATCTTTACATGAATCCACACTATCAAAGGCATTATTTATCCGGTCACCATTATGACTGATAAATTGAGGCATTAATCGTTCATCTGTTGCACCCATTAATTCCAACATTGATTTACCATAATGCCAATTGGTCGTATCAACATTAGTATTAAGGGACAAAAGTATATAGTTTTTCATAAAGTTAGTTATACCCCGTTAGCTTTCCTGTTTTTGGATCAAAGCGATAAACTGTACCACCCGTACTTTCAATTAATCTCAATGTGGTTGTTGGGTACAACAACTTCCCGATTGTCGCCAGTTTTTATTTAGCTCGAGAAATAACCGATTTTCTCAACTACGCCGGCAACCCCTGCAGCTTCTATAAAGTCCCCCACGCTAAATGGTCTAGCGATGATAAGCATCACCCCAGCCGCAAAATTGCTCAGGGTATCCTTTAACGCCAGTCCAAGCGCTAAACCGGCGGCGGCAAAGATGGTTAGCAGTGCGGTGGTGTCCACGCCTAAGGAATCTAAGGCGATGAGTAGGGCAACAAAGGTAAGTGCTATGCGAATAGTGGCAGTGATGAACCCCGTGAGGGTTGCATCTGTCGCTCGAGCCTTGAGGTTACGTTCGACTAAAAAAGCCACCAGCAGGGTCAGCCAGCGGCCGATATAAAAAATAGCCACTGCCACGACAGTGACTATAACGCCATCAAAAGCGACAGCTAACCAGCCTTCAGAAAAAGAAAAACCCATGTTGCATACTCCACACCAAACGTGCGTTATTTCACGCTGCAGCAAGTGTAGACAATGGCTAGGGTTTTGCTTGCTGGATAAAAAATTAGGGCTTAAATAGTTGTGCCAGTTCCTGCGAACGATGGTGAGCGGCGGCCATGGCGGCGTCACACAGGTTATTAAAACCACCGTCATTAAAGGTGTTTATGGCCTGCTCTGTGGTGCCTTTAGGCGACGTCACGGCTTGGCGTAGTTGTGCTGGTGTCTGGCTGCTTTGCTGCGCCATTTTTGCAGCACCCGCGGCCGTCTGTAATACCAGTTGCTGGGCGATGTCTGTACTTAAGCCTAGTTTTTCCGCCCCTTGGATCATGGCTTCCATCATTAAGAAATAATACGCAGGACCGCTGCCTGAGACCGCAGTAACAGCGTCTATCTGGTCTTCTTGGTCGACCCAAACGGCCATGCCTACGGCTTGCATAATGTGGCTAGTGGTTGCTTTTTGTTGATCAGTTACAGCTGTGGTGGCATATAACCCCGCAGCCCCAAGCCCGACTAAAGAGGGGGTGTTGGGCATACATCGCACGATAGCGGCCGGCTGGCCGAGCCAGGTTTCTATACTGCTGACTAAAATGCCGGCGGCCACGGATATAACCAATTGTGTCGACGGGTCTATAGCCGGCGCGATGCTCTTAACGAGGCCGCCCATCATCTGTGGCTTTACGCCCAGCACAATAACGTCGGCCTGTTGGCATAGGGCTAAGTTGTCGGTGCTGGTGTGAATGCCGGTGGTGGCCGCTAGAGCATCCATTTTACTTTGTGTGCGGCCGCTAGCGGTGATTTTGTCTTGTGGGTAGCCTGCAGCAAGCAAACCCTTAAGTATGGCTTGCGCCATGTTGCCTGCGCCAATGAAGCTAATTCGAGGGGTGTTTTGCATAGTGTGGTCCTAAGGCTAATTATGTTTCAGTGCGGGTGCCGCGGGCACCAAAAATATCGGTGCCGATGCGCACCATAGTGGCGCCGCAGGCTATGGCGCTATCAAGGTCGCCAGACATGCCCATAGACAGCTCGGTAAGGTGTGGGTAGCGACTGTTAAGCCGGTCTCGTGTAGCTGTCATTAGGTTAAATGCCTGGCGTTGTTGGGCAACATCGTGGGTGGCGGCAGGAATGCACATCAAACCACAAAGGGCTAAATTGGGCAAAACATCTACTGCAGCCACGATTTCGTCTAGCGCCGGCAAAGCGACCCCGTGCTTATTTTTTTCCTGACTGATATTCACTTGTATCAGCACCTTAAGAGGGGGCATGTTATCTGGGCGTTGTTCACTTAAGCGGCGCGCAATTTTAAGGCGATCTAAGGTGTGTACCCAATCAAAGTGATGGGCAATGGTTTTGGTTTTGTTGCTTTGAATAGCGCCGATAAAGTGCCAGTGAACGTCGTTAAAGGCGCAGTGTTCAATTTTATTTAAGGCGTCTTGTAGGTAATTTTCGCCAAAGTGGCGCTGGCCGAATTGGTAGGCTTGGTTCACTGCACTTAGGGGTTTTGTTTTGCTCACAGCCAGTAAACGCACCGCAGAGTGATCACGGCCGGCGCAGGCACATGCTTGATTAATGCGCTGATGGGTTTGAGCTAGCGCTTGGGCAATTGAAGCGTCGGAAGTTGGCTCTGATAGTAAGTCTTGCATGTATGATTCGCTACAACATTAGATGGTGGTTGAGGTTGAAGTGGGCTGGTGTTGCCGACAATAATGACACATCGGCCACTAAAATTGCAGTAAATGGACTCATAGTTAACACAGAGCGACTCGGTGTTAGATGCATAAGACGATTAACTTGAGGTTAGTGGTGTTAGTCAATATCATTGGCGCTTATATTGATTGTAATAATAACACCACAGTATTCGGACCCACTATGACTTTAGCGCTATCGATTACCGATTTACATAAAAGCTTTAATGAAAATGAAGTCATCAAAGGCATGTCGTTGACCGCTAATAAGGGTGACGTGATTTCGTTGATCGGCGCTAGTGGTTCCGGTAAGAGTACATTCTTACGCTGTATTAACTTGTTAGAAACACCTAACAGTGGTGAAGTGCGCGTTGCTGGCGAACTGATCGAGATGAAAACAGACAGTAAAGGCAACCGTCTACCTACGAGTCAAAAACAAGTCGATCGCATCCGTACCAAATTGGGCATGGTGTTCCAAAGTTTTAACCTTTGGAGCCACATGACTATTTTGGAAAACGTCATGGAAGCGCCAGTGCATGTGTTGGGCCAGTCAAAAGACGAGGCTAAAGCTAACGCCATGCAGTTGTTAGAAAAAGTAGGTATTGCCGACAAAGCCCAGCAATACCCTGACCATTTGTCTGGTGGCCAACAGCAACGTGCGGCTATTGCTCGGGCCTTGGCCATGGATCCAGAAGTGATGTTGTTTGATGAACCAACTTCTGCACTGGACCCAGAATTAGTGGGCGAAGTATTGAAGGTGATGCGCCAGTTGGCTGCCGAAGGCCGCACCATGATCGTAGTGACTCACGAAATGACCTTTGCTCGAGAAGTGTCTACCCAAGTTGTCTTCCTTCATCAAGGATTGGTTGAAGAGCAAGGTACACCGGAAGAAGTGTTCCAGAATCCAAAATCAGAGCGATGCCGCCAGTTTTTGGCGTCGAGCTATTAAATCCCAGCCATTAGGCTGACAATAACCACAATAAATGAACGATGAGGTTCTTATGAAAAAACTAGTTGCTGCTGCACTAACCGCAGGCGCGTTAGCCATGTCTATGGGCGCTGTTGCGTCTGACAAGATTTTGATGGGTACAGAAGGTGCATACCCTCCATACAACTACTACGACAGTGACAACAACCTCATTGGTTTTGACATTGAAGTCGGCGACGCACTTTGTGCGGCTATGGAAGCTGACTGTGAGTGGGTTACCTCTGACTGGGACGGCATCATCCCAGCATTGTTGGCTAAAAAGTTCGACACCATCCTTGCGTCTATGTCGATTACTGACGAACGTAAGCAAAAGATTGACTTCACTAACAAGTATTACAACACGCCTAACCGTTTTATCCGTGCTGCGGGTTCTAGCGCTGAAGCGACCTCTGGCATGATCGTTGGTGTACAAAGCTCAACTGTGCAAGAAAACTACCTGCGTGGTGAGTTTGGTGACATTTTGGAAATCCGTACCTACGGCGCTCAAGAGGAAGCTAACTTAGACTTCGCCGCTGGCCGTGTAGATTTGTTGTTCGTTGACGTTATTGTGGGCGACGAAATGATGAAGGCTTCGGGTATTGAAGGCGAATTCTTTGGCCCTGACATTGCTGACTCTAAGTACTTTGGTGCTGGCGCTGGTATCGGTGTACGTCAGGAAGACACTGAGTTACGTGATCGTATGAACAAAGCCCTAGAGCAAATCCTAGCCGACGGCACCTATGATGCTATCAGCGATAAGTGGTTTGGTTTTAGCGTTTACGGTGGCTAATTAAGCCATTATAAAAGGGCGGCCTAGGCCGCCCTTTTATTCATTTTAGGCAATTTCATTATGTTAGATTTGCACGGCTACGGCTGGCTCTTATTTGACGGGTTACAATTAACTATCGCCGTCGGCCTTTGTGCTATGGTGGTTGCTGTATTGCTTGGATTACTCGGTAGCTGGGGCAAGTTAACCGACCATTGGTGGGCCAATTTGGCAGCCAATACCTACACCACCGTGGTTCGCGGTGTGCCCGAACTTATTCTTTTATTGTTGGTGTATTTTGGTACACCCACATTAATTCAGTCCATTGCTACCAGCATGGGCTACGATATTCGGGTTGATATTAACCCGTTTATCGCCGGTACCATTACCATTGGTTTTATTTACGGCGCCTTTGCCACTGAAGTCCTACGCGGCGCTTTTCAGTCGATCCCAAAGGGTCAGGCAGAGGCTGCACGGGCCATTGGTATGCACCGCATAAAAACCTTTCAGCGTATTTTGTTACCCCAAGCCATGCGTTTTGCTTTGCCGGGCTTGGGCAACGTGTGGATGGTGTTGATTAAGGCAACCGCGCTGATCTCTATTATTCAGCTAGATGAACTCATGCGTAAAACTAAAATTGCATCTAACGCGACCCACGAGCCCTTTACCTTTTATTTGTTGGCCTCGTTTATATATTTAGGTATTACCTTAGTATCGATGATGGCCCAAAAACGCGCCGAAGCATGGGCTAATAAGGGAGTCTCACGCTAATGGATTTTTCTATTGTTTGGCAGTATTTACCTAAGCTGCTAGAAGGCGCTTGGATTACTTTATGGATTACTGTGGTGAGCTTGGCCATAGGTTTGGCTTGTGCGGTACCGTTAGCGTTAGCGCGGTTGGCGAAGCACCCTCTGGTCTACTCACCAGCGTACTTATTTGTATTGTATTTTCGCGGTACACCATTATTGGTGCAGATTTTTTTAATTTACTACGGCAGTGGTCAGTTCCGCCATGAGCTTACCGATTTAGGTTTATGGGGTTTCTTCCGTGACCCCTGGTTCTGCGGCATTTTAGCCCTAGTGTTAAATACGGCCGCGTATTCAGCCGAAATTTTTCGTGGTGCCATAAGCGCGGTGCCACGTAATGACATTGAAGCAGGCCGCGCCTGTGGTATGTCTGGTTTGTTACTATTTCGCCGTATTACCTTGCCCAAAGCCTTCCGTATTGGTTTGCCAGCCTATGGTAATGAAGTGATTTTTCTACTCCAAGCGACCTCTTTGGTGTCGACCATCACGATATTGGATTTAACCGGAATCTCACGCCAGTTAATCTCTAAAACCTTCGCTGTATATGAGTTTTACCTTACCGCAGCGGCCATGTACTTGGTGATGACTTACGCCTTAGTATATTTGTTCCGGCTGTGGGAAAAACGTTTGAGCGGACACCTACAACCCCGTGTTGTTGCTGAACCCCGCACCTAAGGCCGAGGCGTATGACTGGGTCATCGTTGGTGGTGGTCTAGTTGGAGCAGCGGTGGCCTACGGCCTAATCCAAAAACAACCACAACTACGTATCTTAGTATTGGATGGCAACGATACCGACCACCGTGCCTCTGTGGGAAATTTTGGCCTCATTTGGGTGCAAGGCAAAGGCTACGATTTTCCTGCTTATGCCAATTGGAGCCTACAGGGGGCCAATTTATGGCCGCAATTTGCCCAACAATTGACGCTGGTAAGCCAAATTGATTTGGCTTACCAGCGTCAAGGCGGCCTAGAGTTTGCCTTAACCGCTGCAGACCTCGATGCCCTGTCGGTAGAAATGGCTGCCATGGCGCAGCATACCCACGGCGAGTTTGAATATCAGGTGTTGGACCGCGCAGCAGCCCTGCTGTTGCAGCCCGGCTTAGGCGACGCTGTAGCCGGGGCAATTTATAGCCCCCAAGACGGCCAAGTCAATCCACTGTATTTGTTATCGGCGCTACACACGGCGATGCAGGGCATGGGCGTTGAGTACCGTGCTCGTTGCCCTGTAGATAAAGTGATCGCTTTGGAGAGTGGCTTTCAAATCGGCACATGCACCTCTAATAACGTGGCCCTGTGTGGCGGGCTCGACAATCAACGCCTGGGTCTGCAGTTGGATATGCACTTGCCTGTGAGTCCGGTTAAAGGCCAAATATTGATTACTGAACGGGCCCCTTCTGGCCTACTTAACTACGCTTGTCCCCAATTACGCCAAACCGCTGAGGGCACCATTCAGGTGGGTGGTTCTCATGAACATAGTGGGTTAGATGACAGCACAAGTTTGGCCGTGATGCAGACTATTGCTGCCGATGCGGTGGCCTTAATGCCAGCACTGTCCCAACTACAGTTGGTGCGTAGCTGGGGCGCGTTGCGGGTCATGTCGCCAGATGGAGCGCCTATTTATCAGGCCTCAAGCCGCTACCCAGGAGCGTTTGGTATATGCTGCCACAGTGGCGTTAGCCTTGCTGCGGCCCACGCTGGGCCATTGTCAGATTGGCTTTTGGGTGGCGCAGCAGCACCACAAAAAACACTCATTGAGGCTATGAATAATGATCGCTTCTGCGTTTAGTCTGCTCAATCAGCCGTCGTCTTTAAATCCAGATACCTGCCGTATCCTACTCAACGGTATTGAGCATCAGGTGCCGGTGGCCATGAGCGTTGCCGCAGCGCTTCTTTACTTGGGTCAAGGTGCCACCAGGCAGCACCCTGTGAGTGGCCAGCCGCGGGCTGGATTATGCCATATGGGTGTTTGTTTTGAGTGTTTAGTGACCATTGATGGACAGCAAAACCAACGCGCGTGTATGCGTCCAGTGAGTGCTAACATGTCGATCATTTCCACCCCTAAGGACTTAAACTCATGACCCAGGTATATGATTATTTGGTCGTGGGCGCAGGCCCAGCCGGTATGGCGGCTGCGATCGAAGCAAGCCATGCTGGGTTAACGGTGCTAGTGCTGGATCAAGCTGCCACAGCAGGTGGCCAGATTTATCGCAATGTGGGCCACTCTAGCACTGCGCAAGAGCGCGTGTTGGGGCCGGACTATAGCTTGGGTAAACCACTATTGAAGGCGTTTATGGCGGCATCATGTGACTACCAGCCCTTAGCTCAGGTGTGGAATATAGAGCCCCATGCCCAGGGGTTTACCGTGGCGGCATTGATCGATGGGCGATCAGTAAACTTTGTGGCCAGTGATTTGCTTATTGCTAACGGTGCTATGGAGCGCCCTATGGCGGTTGCAGGTTGGGAAAAACCGGGGGTCATGACCGCCGGTGCTGGGCAAATACTATTAAAGGCCTCAGCACTGTTGCCCAAGCAAGTGGTGTTGGCAGGATCTGGTCCGTTGTTGTTGTTGTTGGCGCATCAATACCGCGCTGCTGGAGTGACTATAACGGCGCTATTAGATACCACGCCTCGGTCTAACTATTGGCGCGCTATGCCTTGGCTGGTTGCGGGGCTGAGTATGCCAAAACAACTGATTAAAGGGATGTGGTTGACCTTGGTGCAACGGATATGTGTGCCCTATTTTGCTAATGTGGCTGACATTCAAATTGTGGGTGATGCGCAGGTTAAGGCAGTGCGTTTTATGGTGGCGGGCAAAGAGTACGAAATACCCACTAACTTGGTACTGCTGCATCAAGGCATTGTTGCCCAGACTCAAATGGCACAAACTTTGGCTTGTGAACAGGAGTGGAGCGACGCCAAGCAGTGCTGGCAAACCCAAGTGGTTAAAGCGGGGCAAACCTCAGTGCCGGGCGTACAAGTGGCCGGTGACGCAGGCGCCATCGGCGGTGCTCAGCTAGCCCAGCTAGAAGGCCGTTTAGCCGCTATGGCACGGGTTAAGCAAAATTGTACCCATCCAAGCTGGGCAAGAAAACTGGCTTACTTCGCTTTGTCTTGGCGCATACGCCAATTACATTGGGCTAGAGGTTTGGTGGATCGGATGTATCAACCGGCCCCATGGTTGTCGACCCCCACAGGCACTACCGTGGTGTGTCGGTGTGAGCAAGTTTGCGCCGCAGAGATAACCGATATTGCCAAAGCTGGTTGTGCTGGAGTTAACCAGCTTAAAGCCTTTAGTCGAGCGGGTATGGGGCCCTGCCAAGGTCGCCAATGCGGGCTTAATTTGGGCTATTTAGTCGCGCAAGCCCAAGGTAGGTCGATGGCACAGGTAGAACCGCTTTCGGTACGCTCGCCCTTGAGCCCGATTAATTTGGGGCAGCTAGCTCAAGCCACAGAATTGTGATGCAGGTTGTACAGCTTTTCTACTGCCTTCTGCGCAGCTAAAAAACGCGTTAATAGTTGTGGATCAAACTGGCTGGGGCTTAAGTAGCCATCGCCGCGTAGCAGTTTATTAATGCTGGTGGCATGGTCGCACGCTTTGGCATAGCGTTTGTTTTTCCTGAGTCCTAAATAACTATCGTAGAGCTTGGCTAGCCTAGCGGCTAGGCAGATCGCCTCGGCTTTAATACCCAGTGGATAGCCACTACCATCCCAGTGTTCGTGATGTTGATTGGCCACTGTAGCCGCTTGGCTTAGGCCTTGCTGCTGCAGCCATTGACCGCCCGCCAAGGTATGGCAGGCTAATTGGGCGAAGCCGACAGGGTCCAACCGAAGTTGTTGTTTAAGTTTGGCAAACACCGGAGCCTGTAGAGCAACATTGCGCCAGGCTATGATTGCTACCTGCAACACTTGTTCTTCTTGGCTCCAGTGGTCGGCCATCATCAGGTTTACAAATGCAGCTAACAGGGGTTCTGGTGCTGGTGCCAAATTCGACTCAAAATGCAGGTTTTGTGAGTCGTCAAAAGTCAGTTGGGGTACTTGAGCAACACCATTGAGCCACGCAGTTAGTATGCTTTCCTGTAGCGGGGCGATACTAATATGACGACAGCCAAGCTGCATCACACAGATCAATTGGCAATGATCAAGATAGGCATCAATGATTAACCAATTGTCAATCTCGGGCCAGTGGTCTGGAATGGGGGTCTGGCCCAATAAATAGGGTTTAATGTGAGCGTAATCGAGGGCCAGCTTGGTTGTGTGTTGGAGCTCTTGGTCGCTATCGAGGAGGCTCGTATGGCCTTGGCTGTGGAGCCAAAACTCTAATGCGCCACTAATGCTGGGGTCTACCGCTAGCCGTACCTTCATGGCTGAGTAGAGTCAGCGGCTAAGGGTAACCACAGGTTGAATACGGTGGTACCGGGGCGAGACGTCAGGTTGAGGCTACCACCTAAATCTTGGCTTAAGTCTCGGCATAAAGCGAGACCTAAACCGGTGCCTTGGGTGTCGGCTTTACTGGTGTAATAGGCCTCAAACACTTGCTCTTGCAAAGCTAGGTCGATGCCTGGGCCGTTGTCGGTCACACTGATGTTAATGCCGGCGTTGCCCTGCAAAAGCATGTGGCTCACGGTAACCGTTACCTGTGGCGCGGGTTGTACTTGGCCAACAAGTGCATCACGGGCGTTGTTGATCAGGTTAATTAATACCTGTTCCAAACGTTGGGCTTGGCCATAGACTAACTGTGATTGGCCGGTGTTATGGCTGCTCAGCTGCACGTTTTGAATTTGTAACTGGCTCTTAAGTAATTTGAGTACATGCTCAACACTCTTACAGGCATTAAACGTCGTTAAATTAATGGATTGATGGCCTACCATTTCGCGCATATTGGTGAGGGTATCGGCACAGCGTCCCACTTGCTCATCTAAGGCTGTTAAATGGTCGGCTAAATCACCGATAGTGCCATTTTTTTGCATGGTTTGTAGGCCGTAGAGGCGCAAGCGCATGGCGTTAAGAGGTTGGTTTACTTCGTGGCAAATGCCTGCCATGACTTGGCCTACAGCGGCGAGTTGCGATTGGTGTTGCCAGTGTAAGCTAGTGCGGCCAAGGGCAGTTTGGTCGCTAATTTGCCAAATTAATAGGCTGTTTTGTTGTGCGGCAGTCCACAGCAACCAACGCTCAGAGGCGCCGTGGCTGGTTGTTAAAGGCAAGAGTTTACTCTGGCCTGGCTCAAGCTGGCGTAACTGCAGCCATCGGTTGGCGCCAAGCCATTGAGTGTATTGCCTTAACGTGGGGTGTTTGGGTAATTGCAGCAGGCTAGTGGCCGCTGCGTTCAGTTCAATGGTTTGCGTCTGCGGGTCAAATGAGGCCGCCGCAAACAGAGCGCTCAATGGAGCGCTGGCATGATTGTCCATGGCGGCCTTATCCTGTAGCTGCGTGGTGGGTTAGTCTTTTACTGCCTGTAATACCAACTCTTTGAGTTCGTCCACCGGAATCGGTTTGTGTAATACCGGCACATTGCTGGGTAGGTTGCTGGCTTGAATTTCTGCTTCGCCCATACCGGTGACTACAATGGGTGTTAAATGCTTGTATTGTTCATCGTTATGTAAGCGTTCAATAATTGCAAAGCCATCTAGTTCTGGCATTTGTAAGTCGGTGATTAACACTGTCGGGCGGAATTCGCCGATTTTTACCAAGGCATCAATGCCATTTTTGGCGGTTTCAACTTGTAGGCTTGGAAACCAGTTGTTGATGAGCATTTTGTATAACAGCAGGATATCTTTGTCGTCGTCTACAATTAATACGGTGGTATAGCCTTTGGCTGAGGAGCGACGAATAGGGGTTTGTTTTTCCTCTTTTTCGTCAAGTAACTGCTGAATAGATCTGACACTAATGCGGCGATGACCACCGGCTGTTTTCCAGGCTTGTAAGGCGCCACTCTCAACCCAGAGTTGCACGGTACGCACCGATACGTTGAGTAATGTGGCGGCTTGCCGAGTGGTTAGTTCAGACATAGTAGAAAGATCGATACTGCTCATGTGTGTTTTTTCACCTAAAATGATATTGCGTCGATTATTATCAAAATTACCAATGTAAAATAGATAAAAAGTGCAGTTAATTGTTGTCTATTTGTATGGTTATGTTACCTATTGTAACTTATCTGGCCATTATTCCAAGTTAAACGTGTGCGCCCCGTCAACTGTTGCAAATTGAGGGCTTGGTTTGTGCCTTGGCTTACTTGGCTATCGGCATCCAGCTGCCACTGGTGTTGCAAGTCGATTAAGGTGAAGTTGGCGACCTGCCCTACGGCTATGCTCGGCACTTGGGTTTGGGCAATGTGTGCCGGTTGGGTGCTTAAGGCAGCCACCAGTTGTTGTGTTGTGAGTTGTTTGGTGCTCAGTAGTTGCGCCACCAATGGGATGAACATATCGTAGGTGGCCATGCCAGTAGCAGTGGCGGCAAAAGGCGCACACTTTGCTGCTGATTCGTGGGGTTGGTGCGCCGAACAGATGGCGTCGATGGTGCCGTCGGCCAAGCCTTGGATGAGCGCTTGTCGGTCTGATTCTGCGCGTAACGGCGGTTGCAGGTGGTATTGGCGCGAGTAGCCTTCGACGGCGGTGTCGGTAAAGCACAAATGAGCAATACTTACGTCGGCAGTGATCGCCTGGCCTTGCGCCTTAGCTCGGCGGATTAACTCGACGCCATTGGCACTGGTTATTTGGTTAAAGTGACCGCTCACACCAGTGTGCTGCATGAATTCTAAATGACGACTGATGGATAGGGTCTCAGCAATCACAGGAATGCCATCTAAACCCATACGTGTGGCCGTTGGGCCTGCGTGCATATGGCCTTGGCCTAAGGCGTGATCCTGCGCTTGTACCATCACCTTAAGGCCAAAGGTCGCGGCATACTCATAGCAACGCAGCAAAACGGTATTGTCGCCAATGTCGTGACCGGCATTACTAAAACCAATAACGCCTGCGCGAGAGAGGGCTTCCATATTGCTTAGTTGACTGCCGTTTAAGTCTTTGGTGAGGGCGGCCACAGGCAGTAGTTGGCAAAATCCGGCGGCTTGGGCTTTGCTGGTAATCATGCTGATCACCGAGCCCGCATCGCTGCACGGTTGTGTGTCTGGGCTGGGGCAAAGTTGGCTAAAACCTGCACTTGCGGCGGCTTGGGTTTCGCTGGTGATGGTGCCTTTTTGAATTTGGTTGAAGTCCCTCAAGCAGGTATGTAAGTCAACAAAGCTTGGACACAGAAGCATGCCTTGGGCGTCTATGTTGTGGTCATGCGTTAGTCCACTTAGGTCGCCAATAGCCTGAATTGAACCGTCTTCTATGTGTAAGTCGGTGACCGTGTCTAAGTTAAGGCTAGGGTCAATTAGGCGCGCCCCACGGATAACCATGTTCATACCTGTGCCTCTGTATTTGTAGGGTTAGCAACCAGCGCTTGGCGTTGTTGCATTTGGCCACTCATGGCCATGGACATGACGGCCATGCGTATGGCTATGCCGTAGCTGACTTGATTAAGAATCATTGATTGAGGCCCATCGGCAACCGCCGATTCGATCTCAATGCCGCGATTTATAGGTCCTGGATGCATCACAATAGCGTCGGCTTTAGCCACTTTTAAGCGCTGCGTTGTGAGGCCGTAAAGGCGAAAGTATTCGCCAGCAGAAGGCAAAAATGCGGATGCCATACGCTCCGTTTGTAAGCGTAGCATAATCACTACGTCAACGTCTTTAATGCCTTCGTCCATATCGGTGTGGGTGGTGACCCCCATGCTGCCGATACTGTTAGGCATGAGTGTGTTGGGACCGACTAAGCGAATGTCGGAGCAGCCCAAGGTTTTGAGGGCGTGAATTTGATCGCGTGCCACACGGGAGTGCAAAATATCGCCGACGATGGCCACTGATAAAGGTTCAAAATTGCCTTTGTGGCGGCGAATGGTGAGCATGTCGAGCATGGCTTGAGTGGGGTGGGCGTGACGGCCATCGCCGGCGTTAATGATGGCCACGTCGGGGGCCACTTGCTCGGCAATAAAATGAGCCGCGCCGGAGTCGGTATGGCGCACGATAAACATGTCGCTGTGCATTGAGCGTAGGTTGCGCAGGGTATCGAGTAGGCTTTCGCCTTTGCTGGTGGCAGAGGTCTTAATGTCGAGGGTGAGCACATCGGCAGACAGGCGTTTTGCCGCCAATTCAAACGTGCTGCGGGTACGGGTGGAGTTTTCGAAGAACAAGTTAACTACGGTGCGACCGCGTAATAATGGCACCTTTTTAACTTCTTGATTACCCACCACTACAAACGAATCGGCTGTGTCCAAGATGCGCTCGAGCATCAGGCGATCCAGCCCTGCTAGCGTTAAAAAGTGCTTCAGCTCGCCGCGGGATGTGAGTTGTAGGTTGCTCATGAGGCTCGGTTCTCGATAATAGATAACGTCAAGGGATTGGGGCCCGTGAGTTGGACATATTGGCCCGCTGTTAAATCTAGTTTTAGGGCGCAGGCGTCGGCTTGAATAGGTAGTTCGCGCTGGTTAACGCTGCACAAGGTAACTAAGCTGACACTGGCGGGACGGCCAAAATCAAACAGTTCGTTGAGCGCTGCTCGAATAGTGCGGCCACTCATAATGACGTCGTCTACTAAGATGAGGTTGCGATCGTTAATGTCAAACGGCAGTGATGATGGGCTCACTTGAGGATGTAGACCGTTACGAGAAAAATCGTCGCGGTAGAAGGCAATGTTTAACTGACCTAGAGGCGCTTGTAGGTGATTGGCTATAATTTGTGCAATCCAAACACCACCGGTATGAATACCAACCACAAGGGGTTGAAGCAGATTGTTTTGGCTAATGAGTCGCTCAATCTGAATTAATAGGTCACTCACTAAGGCTTCTGTGTCTGCCAATGGTGGCTTGTCTGTTGTTCCCACTAAATCGCCCATCAAGCCTCCTCGTTATCTCTATGTATTATTTACACCAACGTTAGGCCGTTGGCATAGGTGCAAATGGCACGCTGGACAAGTGGTGCTGCGCTTCGCTAAACCACGTTTGTAATATTAAAGCCGCTGCAATGCCGTCGATGCCGTGCCGCTTCCAGTCCGTGCCACCGCCTGCGGCTAGGTGTTCTTGTTTAGCAGCGTAGGTAGAAAGCCGTTCATCCACCAAATAACAAGGTTTGTCGAAGCGGGCACTCATGCGGTTGGCAAATTTTCGCGCGCGCAGTGCCATTTCGCTAATTGAACCGTCCATATTATACGGAATTCCTACTACGAATGCTTGTGCCTGCCATTCGTTAACCAAGGCCTCAATTTCAACCCAGTTGGGGATGCCTTCTTGTGCTTTTAATGGCGCTAATACCACCGGTTGGGTGGTTGGGTTGCTGGCAAAAGCAGCACCAATACGTTTACTGCCAAAGTCAAAACCTAATAAATTAAGTGCTTTGTGGCTGGAATCTGTCATGCCCTAACCATGGCCTATTTGCGTTGAAATTAGATTCATGTCTATGCCTAATAAATCGGCGGCTGCCTGAAAACGTTCTTCTGGGGCCATATTAAACACGATGTCAGCGTCAAACGGGCAGCAAAGCCACGCATTCTCAGCCAACTCTTTTTCCAGTTGGCCTGGCCCCCATCCGGCATAACCTAAGGCAATGAGGCTATGCTCTGGGCCAGCGGCGTGGGCAATGTCGTCGATCACATCAACCGACGTGGTGAGGCATAAATCCTCTGCTACGCGAATGCTCGACTTCCATTTTTTATTGCTCAACGGCGTGTGCAGTACAAAACCATGTTCTGGTTGGACTGGACCGCCGGTAAAAATGGGTTGTTGCACATCAATGGCGTGGGCGTCGGCAATGTTTAATTGCGGCAGAATATCGGCAAAGTCGATACTGTTAGCCCGATTAATCACCAGCCCCATTGCGCCTTTTTCGCTGTGCTCACAAATATACACTAGGCTACGGGTGAAATTCTCATCCTCCATTTGGGGCATGGAAATGAGCATAAAGTGGTGTAGGCTGTTGTTGTCATTAGGCGTGTTGCCTGCGTCCTTAGTATCTGCCATTAAGCACTCCTTACGGCAAGTAATTGGCCAATGTGTTGCATTAGGTCATCGGCAATGTGGGAGCCTGTTTGGTCATCAATTTCGCGAATACAGGTAGGGCTGGTAACGTTGATTTCTGTAAGACAGTCCCCGATGACATCTAGGCCTGCAAAGTGAATTTGTTTGGCCCTCAGGCTGGGGCCAATTTGTTCACAAATCCAGCGGTCACGATCTGTGAGTGGCCGAGCAACACCGGACCCACCTGCCGCCAAATTGCCGCGTGTTTCCCCCGACGACGGAATGCGAGCCAATACATGGTCTACGGGGTAGCCGTTAATCATTAAGATACGTTTGTCGCCGTCTTTAATGTCTGGCAAATAACGTTGCGCCATAATTTGGGTTTGACCAAATTCGGTGAGGGTCTCAATAATCACATTGAGATTAGGTTCGTCCTTACGGGCGCGGAAAATTGATGCGCCGCCCATGCCGTCTAAGGGTTTAAAAATGACATCGCTGTGGAGGGCGTGAAAGGCTTTGAGCACACTGGCATCACTAGCAACCAAAACTTCTGGGCAACATTGCGGAAACCGAGTGGCAAATAGTTTTTCGTTGCAGTCGCGTAAGCTTTGAGGTTTGTTAATAATCAACGCACCGGCGTCTTCGGCTTGGCTGAGCAAATAGGTCGTGTGTAAAAATTGCGTGTCAAATGGGGGGTCTTTGCGCATTAAAATAACGTCAAGGTCTCCAAGTGGTTGTGCACTTTGCTCGCCTAATTCAAAGAAATAATTAGGGTCTCGCATCACCGACAGAGGGGCCATTAAGCCCATGGCCACACCTTGGTTAGCATAAAGGTGCTGGGGTTCCATGTAGTATAAACTCCAACCCAGATCTTGTGCGGCCCATAACATGGCTAAAGAACTGTCTTTTTTGTAGTTGATGTTATGAATCGGGTCCATAACAATGCCGAGTTTGATGGTCATGGTGTTTGTGTCTCTTGGGTACGGGTTAAAAATCACCCCAAATGTGCTGTAATAATGTCAGTGCAGCTACGGGTGCGGTCTCGGTACGAAGAATGCGAGGCCCTAAACGTAATCCAGTATAGCCTTGAGCTTGGGCTTGCTCAACTTCTAAGTCGGTTAATCCACCTTCCGGGCCAATGAGTAAGGCGCAAGATTGTGGCGCCCGCTGGTCAATCAAAGCTTGAGTTTGGTGTGGGTGCAGTACTAGCTTAGTGTCTGCAACGGTTTTGTTAATCCAGTCTTCAAAGGTTGCTGGGAAATGGATTGTAGGGATATGAATACGGCCACTTTGTTCACAAGCGCTAATGGCAATTTGCTGCCAATGGGTTAAGCGTTTGGCTTGCCTTTGTGGGTCGAGTTTAACTTCGCAGCGGCTACTAAACAGCGGGGTGATTTCACTCACGCCAAGTTCAGTGGCTTTTTGAATCACGTAGTCCATGCGTTCGCCACGTGACATTACTTGGCCTAAGTGCGTATGCAACGGCGAGGCGTCTGGTCCTGCCAAGTTAGCCGTAGCCAACACCTCCACACGTTTTTTATGCACTAAAGTGATGTGAGCGCTTACTTGCACTCCATCGCCATTAAACAATATTAATGGCTGGTCTTCTTGCATGCGCAATACCTTGCTTAAATAGTGACTCGCGGCTTCTCCCAGAACCATGGTTTGTTTCAATGGCAGAGGTTGTGGCACATATAGGCGAGGCAAGCGCACAGTTTATAGGCCTGCTGCTTTGCGCAAGGTTTCGGCTTTGTCTGTGTGTTCCCAAGTGAAGTTGGGGTTGTCACGGCCAAAGTGTCCGTAGGCTGCAGTGTCACGGTAGATCGGGCGTTTGAGGTCTAACATTTCAACCAAGCCGCCGGCATTTAGGTCAAAATGCTCACGCACTAACTGTTCAATGGCTGAGTCACTGATCTTGCCGGTACCAAAACTATTAAGGCTAATAGAGGTGGGTTGCGCGACACCAATGGCGTAAGAAATCTGAATTTCGCACTTGTCTGCTAAACCAGCGGCCACAATGTTTTTAGCCACGTAACGACCAGCGTATGCTGCACTACGGTCAACCTTAGAGGGGTCTTTGCCAGAGAAAGCGCCGCCGCCATGACGCGCCATCCCGCCGTAGGTGTCGACGATAATCTTTCGGCCTGTAAGACCGCAATCGCCCACGGGTCCGCCAATCACAAAATTACCGGTTGGGTTAATGTGGTACTGAGTTTCTGCCGTTAGCCACTGGGCCGGAATAACCGGACGAATGATGTGTTCCATCACCGCGCTGCGCAGACTTCCAAGGTCAATGTCAGCACTGTGCTGAGTGGATAACACCACCGCATCAACCGATTGCGGCTTGCCGTCTTCGCCGTAGCGGAAGGTTAACTGGCTTTTCGCGTCTGGGCGTAACCAAGGCAAGGTGCCGTCTTTACGTACTTTGGCTTGTTGTTGTACTAAACGATGGGCGTAATGAATGGGTGCGGGCATCAGGCTTGGGGTTTCATTGCTGGCATAACCAAACATGAGCCCTTGGTCTCCTGCGCCTTGTTCTTTATTGTCGTCGGCGCTTTCATCTACACCCATGGCAATGTCGGAGGACTGCTTGCCAATGGCATTGAGAATGGCACAAGAAGCGCCGTCAAAACCCATGTCAGACGAGGTGTAACCGATGTCTTTAATGACTTTGCGCACAAGCTCTTCAATGTCGACCCAAGACTCAGTGCGTACTTCGCCCGCCACTAACACCAGGCCAGTTTTGATCAGGGTTTCTACGGCGACGCGAGATTCAGGATCTTTTTCCAACATGGCGTCAAGGATAGCGTCGGAAATTTGATCGGCAATTTTATCAGGATGTCCTTCGGACACTGATTCGGAGGTAAATAGAGTGTATTGGTTCATAACCATGCCTTGTAATTGAATGCTAATAGATGCTTTACGGACATCTTTAACAGTGACTTAATTACCAGCCTAGAACGATGTTCTGGCGAGTGCTTCGATTTTGCGGAGGGAGTGCAAAATCAGGGCGTATTATAAGGTATTAAAGCCGCTAATGCATGGTGTATTGCCGAGTCTTTTAGACTGTGATTTAGTGTACTAATATGCCAGCGGGAATTAAATATAATGACAGATCAAAAAACCATTGCAGCCTACAACGGTCAAGTGGATAACTATTTAAAAATGGTGGGTGAATTGGAAGTCGACCCTCTGCTGCTGCGTTTTATCGATGGTTTGAAAACCAACGACTATGTGCTTGATTTGGAGTGTGGCCCAGTCATTGCGTCTTCGGTGATGCGTGACAAAGGTTTGCGGGTAGACCCTGTGGATGCTGCCGAAGGTATGGTGCAGTTAGCTAATCACAAATATAGTATAGCGGCTCGGCAAGCGCGGTTTAGTGATATTGACACCACCAACACGTACCAGGGTGTGTAGGCCAATTTCAGTTTATAGCACGCTCAGGCAGAAGGCTTAGCGGCGATATTATTGGCTTTGCATAAAGCGCTAGTGATTAACGGTGTACTGCACTTAGACATAAAATTGGGGCAGGGCGCAAAGCGCGATAAATATGATCGCTATTATGCGTATTACTCCCAGTCTGAATTAGTGTCTCATGTTACGGCAGCTGGCTTTAGTGTTATGCACGTCGAGTTAGGTGAGTCGTTAGGTATGGCGGGCGATATAGAGCCTTGGGTTGTATTAACTTGCATAGCTTAATAAAGACCTGATGATGGATTGCTGGAGGCGTTGAGGGAGCATAATCTTAAGATTTCTAATAAATGTTGAATAATGCCGTAAGAATGGTGTTTGTCGATTGTGTCTGAGGCCCGAGTAAGGGAAAATACAGGTTATAAATTTGTGTATTTAACCTTTTAAAGGAAGTTTTTCATGCCTACCCGTCGCGATTTAGCTAATGCCATCCGAGCCCTTAGTATGGACGCAGTCCAACAAGCTAATTCTGGTCACCCAGGTGCCCCTATGGGCATGGCTGATATCGCCGAAGTATTGTGGAATGACTTCATGAGCCACAATCCGGCTAACCCAGAATGGCTTAACCGTGACCGCTTTGTATTGTCCAACGGCCATGGCTCTATGTTGCTCTACTCTTTGCTGCATTTGAGTGGTTATGAGCTTTCCATTGATGACATTAAAAACTTTCGCCAGCTACACTCTAAAACTGCGGGTCATCCAGAATACGGTTATGCACCGGGCATCGAAACTACTACGGGTCCTTTAGGGCAAGGCATTACCAATGCCATTGGTATGGCGCTGGCCGAAAAAACGCTAGGCGCGCAATTTAACCGCCCGGGCCATGAAATCATTGACCACAACACTTACACTTTTGTAGGTGACGGCTGTTTGATGGAAGGTGTATCCCACGAAGCCTGTTCGCTGGCCGGTACCTTAGGTTTGGGTAAGCTCATTGCCTTTTATGATGACAACGGTATTTCTATTGACGGTGAAGTGGAAGGTTGGTTTACCGATGATACCCCTAAACGTTTTGAAGCTTACGGTTGGCAGGTTATTCCTGCTATTGATGGCCATGATGCAGACGCACTATTTGCCGCGGTTGAAGCCGCTAAAGCTAACGCTGATCAGCCCACGTTAATTTGTTGCAAAACCATCATTGGTTTTGGTTCACCCAACAAAGAAGGCAAAGAAGACTGCCACGGTGCACCACTAGGTGCAGACGAAATTGCGTTAACCCGTAAGGAATTGGGTTGGAGCTATGGCGCGTTTGACGTGCCTGCTGATATTTACGACGAGTGGAACGCACGTGATGCGGGTGATGATGCTGAACAAATTTGGAATCAAGCGTTTAGCGATTACCATCAAGCACACCCAGAATTAGCCACCGAATTGCTACGCCGTGTAGCGGGCGACTTGCCAGCCGATTTTGAAGCCCAGTCTCAAGCCTATGTAGAGCAATTGCAAAGCGAAGGGTCGACTATCGCCAGCCGTAAGGCCTCACAAAACACCATTAATGCCTTTGGTCCACTATTACCTGAATTGTTGGGTGGTTCTGCCGACCTTGCCGGTTCTAACCTTACTATGTGGTCAGGTTCAAAAGTCATTACCCAAGAAGATGCCAGCGGCAATTATGTGAATTATGGCGTACGTGAATTTGCCATGTCGGCCATCATGAATGGTATGGCCCTACACGGTGGTTTTATTCCTTATGGCGCCACTTTCCTTGTGTTTATGGAGTACGCACGTAATGCTGTACGTATGGCGGCGTTAATGCGTCAACGGGTGTTGTTTGTTTATACCCACGACTCCATTGGTTTGGGCGAAGATGGTCCCACGCACCAGCCTATCGAACAAATTGCCAACTTGCGTTTTACGCCACACTTAGACACATGGCGCCCATGTGACACGGTTGAGTCTGCGGTTGCGTGGAAGACCTCTGTGCAACGTATGGATGGCCCATCTGCCTTGATCTTCTCGCGTCAAAACTTGCCGCACCAGCAGCGTGATGAGGTTCAGTTGGCGAACGTTGCCCGTGGTGGTTACATCTTACAAGACTGCGATGGCGCACCAGAAGCGATTATCATCGCCACAGGTTCCGAAGTCGGTATTGCCCAACAAGCCACCGATACGCTTACAGCCCAAGGTAAAAAGGTCCGTTTGGTGTCTATGCCGTGTACCGAGTTATTTGAACGCCAAGATGCGGCCTATCAAGCACAGGTATTGCCGGCCAATGTAACGGCCCGTGTTGCCGTAGAAGCAGCTCATGCTGATTACTGGTACAAGTATGTTGGTTTAGGTGGCAAGGTGATCGGCATGACTGATTTTGGTGCCTCAGCACCAGCCAGCCAGTTATTCGAAATGTATGGTTTTACTGCCGACAAAATTGCCGCCACAGTGACCGAACTACTGTAACGAGTAATTATCATGGTTAAGGCAAAACGCATTGCGATCAATGGCTATGGTCGCATCGGTAGAGCAGTGCTGCGCGCCATTGTTGAGCGCGGCTTGCAGCATCAGTTGCAAGTAGTGGCCATTAACGATCTAGGTATTGCTGAGTCTGTGGTGTATGAAACCCGTTATGACTCGGTACATGGGGCGTTTCCTGCCCAGGTCGATGCGACCCCTGTTGGCATGAGCGTAACCTCTGACGAACATTGCAATGACATTGAGCTATTACAAGTGGCTAATGCCAGCGCTTTACCCTGGGCTGACTTAGATGTCGATTTGGTGTTGGAATGCTCAGGCAAAATGAGCGAGCGAAAACTTGCTGAGCAGCACCTCACCGGTGGCGCTGACAAAGTCTTGATTGGGGCCGCCGCTGGTGCTGATGTGGATTTGACGGTGGTTTATGGCATTAACCATGATCAACTCAAGCCCGAACATCGTATTGTTTCTAATGCGTCCTGCACCACCAATTGTATGGCACCCGTACTGAAGCCGTTACACGACGCCATTGGTATTGAAGATGGCCTCATGACCACCATTCATGCGTACACCAACGGCCAAGTGCTTACCGATACTGTGATTGATAAAACCGATTTGCGTCGCGGTCGCTCGGCCACGCAATCCATGATTCCAACATCCACTCACGCCACCGAAGCCTTAGGTTGGGTGCTCCCCGAACTAGCCGATAAAATCACCGGTATGTCTATGCGCGTGCCCACCATTAACGTGTCTGTGGTGGACTTGGTTTTCCGCCCCAGTCGTGATGTTACGGTGGCGCAAGTGAACCAAATAATCGCTGACTCAGTGGCTAAGGATGGTCATGGTGTTCTGGGTTATAACCAACAACCATTGGTGTCTATTGATTTTAACCACTGTTCAAAATCGGCCACCTTTGACGCTACACAGACCATGAAAATGGGCCAGCTTATTAAAATTTTGGCTTGGTACGACAACGAATGGGGCTACGCTAATCGCATGATTGATGTGGCTTTATGCATGTTAAATACAGACTCACTCAATACACAGGAAACCCCATGACCATCATTAAAATGACTGATTTAGATTTACGTGGCCAACGCGTGTTGATCCGCGAAGACCTTAATGTGCCAGTTAAAAATGGTGTGGTTACCAGTGATGCGCGCCTACGTGCCGCTTTGCCTACCATTAAAATGGCTTTGCAGTTGGGGGCTAAACTCATGGTGACCTCGCACTTAGGCCGCCCCCAGGAAGGGGTATATGATGAACAGTTTTCATTGCAGCCGGTGGCCGACTATTTAGCCACCAAGTTACAGTGCAGCGTGCGGTTACAAAAACACTGGCTAGATGGTGTTGACGTTGACGATGGTGAGTTAGTGATTTTAGAAAACTGCCGTTTCAATAGCGGCGAAAAAGCCAATGATGATGCCTTAGCGCAAAAAATGGCGGCCTTGTGTGACGTGTTTGTTAACGATGCCTTTGGCACCGCACACCGAGCCCAAGCCAGTACCCATGGCATTGCCAAGTTTGTAAAAGTGGCCTGTGCTGGGCCTTTGTTAGTGGCAGAGCTGGATGCCCTTGGCAAAGCCTTAGACAACCCTAAGCGGCCTTTGGTGGCGATTGTTGGTGGTTCTAAAGTGTCGACTAAACTAACGGTACTAGAAACCTTATCGGACAAAGTAGATCAACTTATTGTCGGCGGCGGCATAGCCAATACCTTCTTGGCGGCGGCAGGATTTCCTGTAGGCAAGTCGTTGTACGAAGCCGATTTAGTGGTTAACGCCAAAGCACTGATGGAAAAAACCGCTATACCGTTGCCTATCGACGTCGTTACGGCCAAGGCGTTTAGCGAAACAGCTACCGCAACCACCCAAGCTGCAGCCGATGTGGCCGCCGATGATATGATTATGGATGTGGGCCCAGCAACTGCTCACCAGTTAGCCAGCATTCTTAAAGAAGCGGGTACGATCATTTGGAACGGGCCGTTGGGCGTATTTGAATTTGATCAGTTTGGTGGCGGTACGGAAATATTGTCTCGTGCTATCGCTGCATCGCCTGCATTTTCTATCGCCGGTGGCGGTGATACACTAGCGGCTGTAGACAAGTACGAAATTGCTGACCAAGTGTCTTATATTTCCACCGGTGGCGGCGCATTCCTTGAGTTTGTAGAAGGCAAAGAACTGCCTGCAGTAGCCATTTTGGAACAACGTGGCCTGTAATTAAAAGATAACTTACTTTTTAGATAGAATGGAGAACCCCCATGGCCTTAGTCAGCATGCGTCAATTGTTGGATCACGCCGCCGAACATAGTTACGGCATTCCAGCGTATAACGTTAACAACCTAGAGCAAATGCGTGCCATTATGCAGGCCGCAGACGCTACGGATAGCCCAGTCATCGTGCAGGCTTCTGCGGGTGCACGCAAGTACGCGGGTTCAAACTTCCTTAAGCACATGATTTTGGCCGCCATTGAAGAGTTTCCACATATTCCAGTGTGTATGCATTTGGACCATGGAAATGCGGCGGCAACCTGCCAGCGTGCGATAGCAATGGGCTTCTCTTCGGTGATGATGGATGGCTCTTTAGGTGAAGATTCTAAAACCCCCACCAGTTATGAGTACAATGTTGAAGTGACTAAACGTACGGTCGAGATGGCCCACGCTTGTGGCGTTTCGGTCGAAGGCGAACTGGGTTGCTTAGGGTCTTTAGAAACCGGTGAGGCTGGTGAAGAGGATGGCGTTGGCGCTGCGGGTAAGCTGACTATGGAGCAGATGCTTACGGACCCCGATGAAGCCGCAGACTTTGTAGCCCAAACTAAGGTGGACGCACTAGCGATTGCTTGTGGTACCAGCCACGGAGCCTATAAATTTACCCGCCCACCCACGGGCGACATTTTAGCCATTGACCGTATTCGTGACATCCACAGTAAGATTCCTAACACCCACTTAGTTATGCATGGGTCGTCTTCTGTGCCACAGGACTGGTTAGCCGTCATTAATGAATTTGGCGGTGCTATTCCAGAGACTTATGGTGTGCCGGTAGAGCAAATTGTGGAAGGCATTAAACACGGGGTGCGTAAAATTAACATTGATACTGACCTTCGTTTAGCTTCAACGGGTGCCGTGCGTAAGTTCTTGGCGGAAAACCCCAGTGAATTTGACCCACGTAAATTCCTAACCGTCACCATGAGTGCTATGCAGACTTTGTGTCAGTCTCGTTATGAATCGTTTGGCGCTGCTGGCAACGCCAGCAAGATACGCCCGGTAGGTTTGGAAGCCATGGCAGACATGTACGGTTTATAATCGGCCTCAGTGATTGCGATTAAGGCAAGGTAAAACGTATGTTGTCGATGAGCCTTGCCCCACCCAAATAAGCAGCGGCCACAATGGCTAGTTGCTTATCCTCTTTGGTGGCAGGCTGTAAGTCTTGTTGGCGACATATGGTAAAATAATCACGTCTGAAACCGGCACCCTCAAGTGCTTGTTGAGCCTCTTCTTCGATGGTCTGCATGTCGGCATTACCGCTCTCCAGTGCCAATCTGGCGGCCACTAAGCTGGCCTGTAATTGCGCTGCTTGTTGCAGTTCACTGGTGCTTAGATAACCATTGCGAGAACTCAGTGCTAAGCCATTTTCGGCCCGAGCAATGGCTGCTCCAATGATTCTTACAGGTAGGCAAAGGTCCGAGGTCATTTGTTGGATGACTAAAAATTGCTGGAAGTCCTTAAGGCCAAATATAGCCACATCGGGCTGCACAATTCCAAACAGCTTGCTGACTACTGTAGCGACGCCGGTAAAGTGTCCCGGGCGGGTAGCACCGCATAATAAGTGGTCCAGGTGCGGCACTTTAACAATGGTAGAGCTGATCTTGGTGTCGGGGTACATTTCATCGACGGTGGGGGTAAATAACACATGGCAACCACGGCTCATGAGTTTTTCTTGATCGGCCATAAAGGTGCGAGGGTAACCATTAAAGTCTTCCCGAGGGCCAAACTGTAGCGGGTTCACAAAGATGCTGGCCACTACCAAGTCCGCCTCTTCCAAGGCCCTGTCGATGAGTTGTAAATGACCTTCGTGTAAATTGCCCATGGTGGGTACGAAGGCAATCACCTTGTGCTCGAGTTTGGCCTGCCAGAGGTAATCACGTAAGTGGCTGATGGTGTCTATTGTATGCATATTTATCCTCGGCCGAAGAACTAGTTAAAACAATGTTCTGGAGCGGGGAACTGCCCCGACTTCACTTCCTTGACGTAGCCTTCTAGAGCCCCCAATACAGAGCCTTCTTGGCTCAAGAAATCTTTTACAAAACGCGCCGGCTTGTGAGGGGTAATACCCAACATGTCGTAGACCACAAGCACTTGGGCGTCGGTGTCTGGGCCTGCGCCAATACCAATGACTGGCACATTAACAGCTTCGGTAATGGCTTTGCCCACGGCGTTAGGCACGCACTCGAGCAAAATGATGCTGGCGCCAGCGGCTTCTAGCTCGATGGCTTCGTTGAGCAAGTTGGCGGCTTGATCGGGTGTTTTTCCTTGCACGCGGTAACCACCGAGTTTGTTGACTGCCTGTGGTGTTAAGCCGAGGTGAGCACACACTGGAATGCCCTGTTCATAGAGCTTGCTGACGGTGTCTTTGAGCCATAAACTACCTTCTAGTTTGACGATTTGAGCCCCTGCTTGCATGAGGGCCGTAGCGTTAGTCATGGCTTGTTCAACGGTGCGATAACTCATAAACGGCATGTCAGCCATAATCATGCACTGGCTGTTACCCGCACGCACGCACTGGGTATGATAGACCATGTGTTCCATGGTCACCGGTAAGGTGGAGTCGTTGCCCTGTAAAACCATACCAAGGGAATCACCGACTAAAATGATGTCGATACCCGCTTGGTTAATGCGCTGGGTAAAGCTGGCGTCGTAGCTGGTGACGCAGGTGGCCTTGTCGCCTGCGAGTTTCATGCGTGTGAGGCTGTGCAGGGTAATGTTAGGCATAGTCATAGGTTCCGAATTATGGCTCAAGACAGGTTAAATCATCTATAGGGCATTGGTTGAGTAATTGCCGCAGGCTAGTGCTATTGGGCAGTGTTAACTCAGGCGATAGTTCCGCCAGCGGCACTAAAACAAATGCGCGGTTTTGCATTTCGGGGTGAGGTACGCTCAACCGCGAACTGCTGATACATTGCTCGCCAAAAAGTAAGATGTCGAGGTCAAGGGTTCGAGGCCCCCAGTGGCGTTCACGGACGCGCTGGTGTTGCTGTTCTAGCGCTTGCAACTGGTCGAGTAAGTCATGGGCTTCAAGTTCAGTGACCAACAGCACCACGGCGTTGACAAAATCATCCTGGTCCTGGGGCCCAACGGGTTTGCTGGAATAGAGCTTAGATGACAGCAGCAGTTCACAGTGAGCCAGTTGGGATAGTTCTTGTATCGCCCGTGTCACATGGCCACGGGGGTTGTCTAAGTTGCTGCCTAAACCCACATATACATTGATCATGTTAGGCCTGAGGGTTTTTTTTAGGTTTGCGTTTTTTAGGCGCAGGTTTACCTAAGTCGGTGGTCATTTGTTCGCGTTTTTCGCCGCTGGCAAATTGATATTCGGTCCACCATTCACCTAGCTTTTCTAAGTCCTCACCACTGGATTCGCGTAACAGTATGAAGTCGTAAGCGGCCCGGAAACGTTTGTTTTCTACCAGCTCGGCGGCACGATTTCCATGCCGACGGGGTAAGCGTAGCTGCATGTCCCATATTTCTTTCATGGGGGTGCTAAAACGGCGTGGGATAGACGTTCGTTTAACCTGCTGTAAAATGACGTCTTGCGCCGCTTGATGCATGGCCGGTATAGGCGGCATTTTGCTTATTTTGCTAAGGCGCTCCTGTAGCGGGTGCCACAACAATGAGGCGAATAAATACGCTGGCGTGACACTCTTGCCTTGGGCGATGCGCTCATCGGAATTACGCAGCGCCAGTATCACAAATTCTTCCACTTGGTAATCTTCACTTTGATCGGCTTCGATGGCAGCGTCGGTTGCGGGGAATAAGTACTTAAATAAATCGTAGTCGCGTAACAGGTAGTAGGTCTGCTCACCGTTGCCCGACAGGAGTAGTTTAAGCACCTCCTCAAACATACGTGCGGCCGGGATGGGTTCGAGCAAGTGGCCCAAGGAATGAATAGGTTCAGCGGTTGCTGGGTCAATGTCAAAGTCGAGTTTAGCGGCAAAGCGGATGGCCCTGAGCATGCGTACTGGATCTTCGCGATAGCGGGCTTGGGGCTCGCCAATCATACGAATATTGCGTTGTTCGATGTCTTCAACACCGCCAGCAAAGTCATGGATGGTAAAGCCGTTAATGTTGTAGTACATGGCATTGATGGTGAAGTCACGACGCATAGCGTCGTCGTCGACGGTGCCGTATACGTTGTCTCGTAACAGCATGCCATTGTCGGCTTGTTTGGCTTGATTGCTGTCTTGACCCTCATTGTGGCTAGCGCGAAAGGTAGCCACTTCAATGACTTCACGGCCAAAACGCACGTGTACCAAGCGAAAACGGCGGCCAATGAGGATGGAGTTTCTAAATAGCTTATGCACCTGCTCTGGATGTGCATCGGTAGCAATGTCGAAATCTTTGGGCTGTTTGCCCAACAAAATGTCACGTACACCGCCGCCCACTAAAAAGGCTTGGTAACCCGCATCTTTCAGGCGATAGAGCACTTTGAGGGCGTTGTCACTGATGTCACGACGAGAAATGTCGTGGTGATCACGGGTGATAATATTGGGGCCGCTCGGAGCCACTGGCGCTGGCTGGTCGCCTTTGACCATGTTGACCAGTTTAGAAATTAAACCCATAGGTATTGTCAGTTCGAGTAATTAAAAAATCAAAGGCGCATTCTACCATTGCCGTGCAAGGCACGCTAGACAAAGGCAATAGGGTCTTGTTTGCGTGCCGGAATGGCTGTTATGTCCCACTGTTCAACGGCCCATGCCAATTGTTCTGTAACGGGTGCTTGGCGAAAATTACACGGTGTGGCTTGACCTAAACGTTCTAAGGCCTCAGATAACAACGCCGGCGCTTGCTTTAGGTCTAACGCAGCGGCCAAGTTTTGTTTGCTGAGCTTTTGGCCTTGGTTGTTGGTAACGATAGGGATGTGGGCGTAGTGGGGTTGGGGTAATTGCAAACACATTTGTAACCAAATTTGCCTTGGGGTTTGATCGTACAGATCACTGCCGCGCACCACATGGCTAACGTTTTGTGCTGCATCGTCCACCACCACTGCTAATTGGTAAGCGAATAGTTGATCTTTGCGCTGCACCACAAAGTCACCGACGTGTTGTGATAGGTGCTGCGTTTGTGGCGGCAGTATTAAGTCTTGTACTGTGAATTCGGCGTCAGCTGCGATCACCTTCATTGCCACCGGTTGGCTAGTGGGTGCCGTCAGACGGCAATCACAGCGATAGTCTGGGTTGGTGACGAATTGAGAGCGACTACAACTGCAGGCATAAATTAACTGTTGTTGTTGTAGTTGGCTTAACGCATGTCGGTAAGCTTCTTGGCGTAGACTCTGGTACATGGGTTCACCATCCCAGTGTAAACCAAAGGCGTCGAGGCAGCGTAAAATAGCGTCAATAGAGCCGGGTGCTGTGCGTGGAGGATCGAGGTCTTCTATACGGATTAACCAGAGTCCTTGATTAGCGCGTGCGTCTAAGTAACTGGCAAGGGCGGCTACCAGCGAGCCGAAATGAAGCGGACCGCTCGGCGTAGGGGCAAAGCGGCCGATATAAGCCATAGGTGTATGCTAGGCTTATTTGCCGAGCTGCTTCTCTTTGATTTCTGCAAGGGTTTTGCAGTCGATACAAAGGGTGGCAGTGGGGCGAGCTTCTAAGCGGCGAATGCCAATTTCCACACCACAAGTGTCGCAGAAACCATAGTCATCTTGTTCGATCAGCTCTAGCGTATCATTGATCTTATTGGTCAGCTTTCGCTCACGATCGCGGGCGCGTAATTCAAGGGAAAACTCTTCCTCTTGACTGGCACGGTCGTTGGGGTCGGCAAAGTTAGCAGCGTCTTCCTTTAAATGATTAACGGTACGATCAACTTCTTCCATTAAGTCTTGTTTCCAGGCGTGCAAGATCTGCTTAAAGTGCTCTCGCTGGTCTGGGTTCATGTACTCTTCACCGCTCTTCACCTTGTAAGGGGTGTAGTGCTTTAACAGTGATGCATTTGCTTCTGACATAACTTGGTTCAATGTTTTAGGGGCTATTTGACTTCGAAATATTAAACCGAAGAGGTCGGCCCAGTGGCTGTAAGTAAGATTTAGGGCGACAAAATAGCAGAATATGGCGCCTAAATCTAGGGGTATTTTGGCCGCTAGCGAAGTAATTTTCGCCTATTTTCTACCTTAATACCGTCGTTTTAGTCATTTTTTCAGTTACAATTCATGGGCTTTGGCTCAATTGGCCAAGTCATATCATACACCATGGTTTTGATGATTGGAGATAATTAATGGATTTCTCGTTGCCATTACAAGAAGCGACGCTGCAGTTACGCTACAAACGGTTTTTGGCCGATGTGGTGTCTCATGCGGGAACGGACTTGACCTTGCATTGTCCTAATACCGGTTCCATGAAAAATTGCGCCCAGCCGGGTAGCCGTATTTGGTATTGGGATTCTGCCAATGCTAAGCGTAAATACCCCTGTACCTGGGAGCTGGTTGAGGTTGAAAACCAGTACCTGGCCTGTATCAATACCCAGCGTGCCAACGGCTTGGTGGTAGAGGCTATTAATAACGGCGTGATACAAGAGTTGCAGGGTTATGATCAACTACAAATGGAGGTAAAGTACGGGCATGAGCATAGTCGCATCGATATTCTGTTGACTCACAAGGGCCCTGTGCCGCGCTGTTATGTAGAAGTTAAAAATGTCACCCTTATGGCAGAAGAGGGTTTGGGTTTGTTTCCTGACGCAGTGACGCAGCGCGGCCGCAAGCACTTACGCGAATTGGTGGCTATGGTCGACCAGGGCCATCGGGCCGTATTGGTGTATTGTGTGGCCCATACGGGGATTGAGCGTGTGGCGCCGGCGTGGAATATCGACCCAGCCTACGCAGACAGCTTAATTTGGGCCATGCAATCTGGCGTGGAAGTGTTTGCCTATGGTGCAGACATTAGTTTAACCAGCATGGCGTTAGTGCGCCGCTTACCAGTGCAGTTAAATCGCTGACTTAGGTAATAAATAGATACCCCCATCTCGCTCTTCTATGGCAAGGCGCTGCAGTGATTGACGGTTGCAGGGGCCGCTAATACAAAGGCCTGAATCAATGGTGAATAATGCGCCATGGGTGGCACACTGAATAAATTGTTTGTCGTAGTCTAGGAACTGATCGGCCACCCACTCAAGCGGTACCTTGCGGTGGGGGCAACTATTGAGGTACGCCACAGCGTGGCCTTGGTGGCGCACGATAAAGAGGTTGATGCCCTCATGAACAATCCCTTTGCATTGCTGCTCTTCGAGTTCGTGACTAGCAATGAGTGGACTATTAACCGCAGATAGAGACATATAAATTGGCCAAAAAAAGCAGTGAAATAAACCCTAAGCATAACAGAAATGGACATTGATTTTGACTAGAAAAAGGGCCGTGTCAGGTAGAAAAACCATCACCAAAAGTTGGATTTCATGGCCATGGTTGTTAAAACTGGCGACGGTGTTATTAGTATTGGGCGCCGTTGCTATGGTCTATTTGGATGCCCAAATCCGGCACCGATTCGAAGGCCATCGTTGGTCCTTGCCTGCTAAAGTGTATGCCCGTCCCTTGGAGTTGTTTACTGGCCAGCAATTGGCCCATGGGCAATTAAACTACGAGCTAAAACAACTGGGCTATCGCTGGGTTAATCAAGTCAAGGCGCCTGGTCAAGTGCAAAAAACGGCGGCCGGCATCGCTATTTACAGCCGCGGCTTTCGGTTTGCTGATGGTGACCAAAGCAGCCGCTTGGCACAGGTGAATATTATCAACGGCAAAGTGCAGGCCTTGCGCCAGCTCAATGACCAACCCATCGCCGTGCTGAGGCTAGAGCCGCAACTGGTGGGTGGGATTTATCCGGCCCATAACGAAGACCGAGAGTTGATTCAGTTAGACGACCTGCCCAATGGGTTTATAGAAACCTTGTTAGCGGTGGAAGACCGGCAATATTACCAGCATTACGGGGTATCGCCATGGGGCATTGCGCGCGCGATGTGGGCTAACCTTCAAGCCGGCGCAATTGTACAAGGCGGCAGTACCCTTACCCAGCAGCTGGTTAAAAACTTTTATCTAACCGATCGACAAAGCCTGTGGCGCAAACTAGTAGAGGCCCCCATGGCCCTGTTGTTGAATTTACATTACAGCAAAGACGAAGTGCTGGAGGTGTACCTTAACGAAGTGTTTGTTGGCCAAGCCGGTAAACGTGCCATTCATGGTTTTGGTTTGGCCAGCCGATTTTATTTTGGCCAACCGGTGAGTGAACTGCGTTTGCACCAAGTGGCTTTGTTGGTGGGGCTGGTTAAGGGGGCGTCTTATTATAATCCACAGCGCCACCCTAAGCGTGCCAAATTGCGGCGTAACTTAGTGTTGTCGATATTAGCTCAGCAAGGCTTCATTTCCGAGTCACAAAAACAACAGTATCAGGCGCTACCTTTGGACTTGAGTACCGCCCAGCAGGTGAGCCGGTACCCGGCTTATCTGGATGTTGTGCGTCAACAGCTGCAGCAACACTACCCTGCATCGGCGCTAAGTAGCCACGGTTTACGCATATTTACTAGCTTGGATCCATGGATTCAACAGCAATCCGATTTAGCCATGCGCGGGCAAGTTAAGCAATTGCAACAACAGCATGAAGGGCTTGAGTCGTTGCAAGGGGCGTTAGTGGTGAGCCAGCGTGACAGCGGTGAATTATTGGCGCTAGTGGGGGATAAAGACGGTGGTTATGCGGGCCATAACTGGGCTTTGGATAAAACCCGACAAGTGGGGTCATTAGTTAAGCCCGTAGTCCACTTAAGCGCCCTAGAATCGGGGCGTTATCATCTAATGAGTGCCGTTGATGATGGCCCCATTGCGGTACCTCAAGCAGACGGCAGCGTGTGGAAGCCGCAAAATTACGATCTAACATCCCACGGTGTGGTGCCAATGTATCAAGCGTTAGTAAAATCGTACAATCAGGCCAATGTGCGTTTAGGCATAGATGTCGGCGTTAAGCGGGTGGTGGCACAGTTACAGCGGCTGGGCGCCGAAGGCAATATCCCGGCATACCCTTCTGTGTTGTTAGGGGCGGTTGAGATGTCGCCGTTAAACGTCAATCAGGTGTATCAAACCATTGCTGGCAACGGCTTCTATAGCCCCTTAACATTAGTGCGTCAGGTTACCGAGGCCAATGGTGTGTTGTTGAGCCACTTTCCATATGCGGTGCGCCAAGCGGCGAGCAATGAGTCGGTCTATTTGTTGCAGCAAGAAATGCGCAAGGTGGCCACGGCAGGTACCGCCCGAGGGGTTTACCGATATCTGCCTAAGCAACAGCAGGTGGCGGCCAAAACGGGCACCACCAATGACCAGCGAGACAGTTGGTTTTCTGGCTTTAGTGGCCAATATGTGGCCACTACTTGGTTGGGCCGAGAAGATGCCAAACCGACGCCGCTGACAGGTGCAAGTGGTGCACTTAAGGTGTGGGGTGAGTTGATGAAAAACTTAGCTTATACTCCCTACCAAGATATCAAGCCGCAATCTGTAGACTATTATTACCTCAACCCAAAAACCGGCAAGGCGATGCCAAGCCGGTGCGCTGATGGCGTGTGGTTGCCCATACAAAAGCAGTTGGCGCCAGTGACAACAAAACAATGTGGATATTAATACGTGAATGTGAGCAATGAGTTAGCCGCCGTGCCCCGACTGCCGATGTTAGCGGTAGTCATGTTAATTAGTGCCTGTGCTGGCCCGGGTTATGGTCCGATAGTGCAGGACTTGAGTGTGACCGCAAGGGCATCGGAGCGCTTATCGCCCAGTGGCCAAGCTAGTACCGCAGTAGTGCAGCCTGCGTCAGCGGCGTTGCCTAAGTTGCAACCGCAGGCGCCGGCAGTTACGATTACTGCCCAGCCGCAAACCAGCCAAATTGAAGCGGCCAATGTAGTGAAGGTACAACCGGTGCAACAGATTAAGCCAGTCGCCACCATCTCACCATCACCTGTTACAGCCGTTGTCTTACCGGCCTCCGACCAGCGGGTGGTTGAGCAGCTGTTAGCCGAAGCGGATCAGCTCAAGGCCCAAGGCAAGGTAACACAATCTGTGATTCAGCTACAAAGAGCCCAGCGTATCGCCCCACGTGAACCAAAGGTATACGCGCGACTAGCCGCTTTGCAGTTGTCATTAGGCGAGGCTTCTAGAGCCGAACAATTGGCCCTTAAAGGCTTGACGCTAGTGCCACAGCAAAACAACTATCAGTATTATTTCTGGAAGCTAATTGCCGCCAGCCGCAGTCACTTGGGCGATGTGTCTGGAGAATCTGCGGCCATTAGCGAAGCGGCAAAATACAAATAGACACCACTAGCAAGCATAACTAAGGCAGCCAGCAGTAAGCCATAATCAGTTTCAACACCAAGGCCTTCAATGAGCATTGCCCCAAGACTCGTATCAGCCCGTCTTAATAGCTCAAACAGAGCCGCTAGGGCAAGAAAAATACGCCCCCAAGTGGCTTGCTGCCAGTGCCAGTCGTAGCGCCAATCGATCACCGCTAGCAATAGCATGGGGAGGCTAATGTACAGACTCACGTTATACCCCATGGCGGCTAATACTGGCCCCAGATGAGGTATTAGCCACTGCATGCTGGTAAGGCAGCCGCAGGCTGCGAACGCAACACTAAGGGCCGCCGTTTTGAGCAAACCCCGGTCGAGTGGAAGGCACCACATGGCGACGCTTAATCTTAGCAGCCCTATGGCCAGCAATAGATAAATAATATTGAGCATCACTTATAGCGCAGCAAACGCCCGCTCGGCGGCGTCAAGGGTATGTTGTAACTCTTGGTCGCCATGAGCGGTTGAGACAAAGCCAGCTTCAAATGCAGACGGCGCTAGGTACACACCTTCGGCCAGCATCAAGTGAAAGAAGCGACCAAACTTTTGCGCATCGCAGGCCATGGTTTCGGTAAAGCACGTGACTTGCGGTTGATCGGTAAAAAATAAGCCAAACATGGCCCCCACTTGGCTGGTGAGAAAAGGCACGCCAGCGGCGTCTGCCCGCTGCTGCAAGCCGGCCAATAGCTTGCTGGTGTAGCTAGTTAAATGTTCGTATACGCCGGCCTGACTAATCTCCTCTAACATCACTAATCCTGCGCTCATGGCGACAGGGTTACCAGACAAAGTGCCGGCCTGGTAAACCGGCCCTAGGGGCGATAAAGAGTGCATCACTTCACTACGGCCACCAAATGCGGCGACGGGCATGCCACCACCGATAACTTTGCCAAGGGTGGTTAAGTCAGGGGCGATACCAAAGCGGCCTTGGGCACATTGAGGGCCTACTCGAAAGCCGGTCATGACCTCATCAAAAATTAACAGTGCGCCGTTGGCGTCACAGGCATCACGTAGGCTTTGCAAAAAACCCGCTTTGGGCGGGATGCAGTTCATGTTGCCAGCAACAGGCTCAACAATAATGCAGGCGATGTCTTGGCCGCAGTCTGCGAAGGTGCGCTTAACGCCTTCAATGTCGTTATAGGTTAAGGTAATCGTGTGCTCGGCAATGCTATCGGGTACGCCGGGTGAGCTAGGTACGCCCAAGGTTAACGCCCCCGAACCTGCTTTGACCAACAAGGAGTCAGAATGACCATGGTAGCAGCCTTCAAACTTAACGATTTTATCGCGCCCCGTATGGCCGCGAGCAAGGCGGATAGCGCTCATGGTGGCTTCGGTACCTGAGCTCACCATACGCACCATGTCCATGTGGGACAGTAAGCTACATAGCTTGTCCGCCATGTCTGTTTCTACTTTTGTGGGGGCGCCAAAACCAAGGCCGTTTTCAATGCTTTTGGACACTGCAGCCAATACTTTAGGGTGGGCATGGCCTAGAATCATGGGCCCCCATGAACCGACGTAATCAACATACTGCAAATCATCTTCGTCTGTGATCCATGCGCCTAAGCCGCGTTTAAAGAACAGTGGGTGGCCACCTACGCCTTTAAAAGCGCGTACCGGAGAGTTTACGCCACCAGGAATGTGTTGTTGGGCTGATTTGAAGAGTTGGGCTGAAACAGGTGTTTGGTGGCTTGGCATGGGTTACTCGTAAGCTAGGGGATATGGGCGCTATTATCCCCTGAATACGGCCGCCTTGCTAGCCGCTATTAGTTTATTCCTTGTGGGTATATTTCAAAATTTCGTCAACTGGCAATAGGCCCATAATGCTGCCGTCGATATCGGTAATGAGTAGTTGCTCGTGGCTCATCTTTTTACATAAATCCCATGCCTCTTTTAGGGTGGCGCGTGATGAACAATAACCAAATTGCGTGACAGGGTGTCCGGCCGCTTCAGTAAGGCTGCCAATTAACTCGTTATTGAGATCGATTTGAGATTGATGCAATACATGATTGATTTGGTCGCCGCCATTATTGATCACCATCCAATTCAAACCTTGATCTTTGGCCTGTTGGCAGCCGCTAATGTCTTGGTCATGGTGATGGCTAATGTCATCGTGCATTAAGCTGGTGACCCCTTGGTGATTGAGGGCTTGGGTGATGGGGTTGGCTTGGTAATCCATGCCTTGTTTGCGTAATATTTCGATAAAGGCGGAGTCCTGTTTAAATAGGTAGCTGCAACTGATGTTTGCAATTACAATGGTGGCCATGCTGGGTAAAATGATTTCTGGGTTGTGGGTTAACTCCATGAGCGCAACCAAGGCCGCCAATGGTGCTTGTAACACCGCGCTCATCATAGCACCCATGCCGAGCATGGCATAAAAGCCAGGCTCAGACGTAGGTCCATCGAGTAGGTAGCCACTGATATGGCCAAGGGCCGATCCAGCACAAGCCCCCATTAATAGCGTTGGGCCAATGAGACCAATGGGCATGCCCAAGCCAATACTAATGGCGGTGGCAAACAATTTGGCTAAGGCTAAGGCGATGAGTAGCCCGAGGGCGTACTGGCCTTCAATGGCTAACAAAATACTGTCGGTGCCCATACCCATCACCTGAGGCACGTAATACGCTAGGCAGCCGGTAAATGTGCCAGCCACTAGCATGCGTGCTAAAACTGGCTGGGCACCAAAGCTCAACATGCTGGTGAGGGTTTTGGTGAAGAGTGCTGCCATAGCCCCTAACACAACCCCGTAAACGAGAATTAACGGCATCTCTTTCATGCTGGCCATGCTTATATCGGGCGCCATAAAGGCCATTTCTGCGCCGTATAGGCTATTGTGCAACAGAGTGGCGGTAACAGCTGCGATAATGACGGGAGTGAATCCCATGATGCTGTACTCGAGCATGACTACTTCCATGGCAAAAATGACGCCGGCCATGGGTGTATTAAAGGAGGCCGCAATGGCCCCAGCAGTACCGCAGCCCACCATTAGGCGAACACTGTTGTGGGGCAGCTTGAAAAAACTACCAATTTGGGAGCTGACGGCGGAACCTAGGTGCACTGCTGGGCCTTCGCGGCCTGCCGATTGGCCAGTGAGAATGCCAATGGCGCCGCCCACAAACTGTACGAGGGTGTTTTTGAAGGGCATCTTGCCTTGGTGGTAGGCCATGCGTGCCATAACGTGCGCTACGCCGCTTTTGCGCTCGTCAGGACTGAATACCATAAGCCATAGGCCGATGAGCAGACCGCCGATCACCGGCAGTAAAAAATACCAAATAGGATCTAACTGTTCAAAGCTTTCTGCCGTACCGCCAGGCAACCAGTGTTCCAACGGCAGTTCAAACAAACTGCGAAATGCAACAATGACTAAGGCGGCGGCAACGCCGCTGATTAAACCTAAAAAACTGATTTGTGGTAAAGCGTTGGTATAGGCTAAGCGCCGGCGAAAATGGCTGGCTCCAAAGCGGCTGGGATTGAGACGCGATGCTAAGGCTTGTCGTAGGTCAAACATAGGCTATAACTCGTTAAGGCTTTATTATCTTTAAAATACGAGCGACGATTGATTCAGTTTACAATATATTGTGATGGGTACATAGGGTAAACTGACTAGCCCTAGTTTACCTTGGCACCAGTACTGGGCTAGAGACATAAAAGCATGGATAAAAAATTTGGTTTGGACGAGTTTATTGGTCTTACAATTAAATCTGCGCGCAAGGCGGCCGGTTTAAAAATCGTCGATGTTGGGCAGATGTCAGGCATCAGTCAAGGTATGATCAGTAAGATTGAAAATGCGCAGGTATCTCCTAGTTTAGATTCCCTTAATCGCCTATGCGATGCCATCGGTATGCCCATTTCTCAATTGTTAACTAACTATAACCGCGCTGAGGGTGATGCTCACTTTACCAAATCTGGCGAAGGTTTAGAGGTCGTTAGGCGTGGCACCGACAAAGGCCACGAGTACCGGTTATTAAACTATCAGCGGGGCGGTACACGTAATTTTGAACCATTTTTAGTGACTATGGATGATTTGTCTGAGGTGTTCCCTTCGTTTTCTCACCCAGGGGAAGAATTCGTTTATATTGTGGAAGGGTCTCTTTCATATCGACACGGCAATCACATATACCGCCTAGAGGTGGGGGATAGTTTGACGTTCGAAGGCAATGTGCCTCACGGCCCGGAGCAGCTCCACAGCGTACCTGTGAAACTGCTGTCGGTGATTAATTACTCGAGCTCCCGCTAGCCTAAAAGGCTTGGCCTGGAATCCAGTTAGTGCCTACTAAGGGCACTTTAGCCATGGCCGCCGATTCCACAGTTAATGCCACCATGTCTTCGGGTTCTAAATTATTAAGGTTGCTTTTGCCGCAGGCTCGGGCCAAGGTTTGAGCTTCCAGCGTGAGTACGCGAATATAATTGGCTAATTTACGCCCCCCATCCACAGGGTTTAAACGTTGAGCCAATTGTGGATCTTGGGTGGAGATGCCGGCAGGGTCTTTGCCCTCATGGTAATCGTCATAAAAACCAGCCGCAGACCCAATCTGCTTAAACTCGTCGTCATATTTTGGATCATTACAACCTAAGGCTACTAAGGCGGCGGTGCCAATGGCCACCGCATCGGCACCTAGGGCCATGCACTTGGCCACATCTGCGCCATTACGAATACCACCTGAAACAATGAGCTGCACTTTACGATGCATGCCCATGTCTTGCAAGGCTTGTACCGCTTGCGGTATGGCTGCCAAGGTAGGGATGCCAACATGCTCAATAAACACCTCTTGAGTGGCGGCGGTACCCCCTTGCATACCATCCACTACCACCACGTCGGCGCCCGCTTTAACGGCTAATTTCACATCATAGTAGGTGCGGGTTGCGCCTATCTTGATATAAATTGGGATTAGCCAATCGGTGATTTCCCTTAGTTCTTGAATTTTGATGGTCAAATCATCGGGGCCTGTCCAGTCAGGATGGCGACAGGCCGAACGCTGGTCAACGCCTTTCGGTAAGGTGCGCATGCCCGCCACACGGTCGGTTATTTTTTGGCCTAGCAACATGCCGCCCCCGCCGGGTTTGGCGCCTTGGCCCAAGACGATCTCTATGGCATCGGCTTTGCGCAGGTCATCCGGATTCATGCCATATCGTGAAGGCAAATATTGATATACTAGTTTGTCTGATTGGCCGCGTTCTTCAGGGGTCATGCCGCCATCGCCGGTGGTTGTGGAGGTGCCCACAGCAGAAGCACCTCTGCCTAGGGCTTCTTTGGCGTTGGCCGACAAGGCGCCAAAACTCATACCTGCAATAGTGACAGGGGTGTCGATAACAATGGGCTTTTTAGCAAACCGAGTGCCTAAGGTAACGGAAGTATCACAGGCTTCTCGATAACCCTCTAATGGATACCGCGACATGCTAGCGCCAAGAAATAGTAGGTCGTCAAAGTGTGGTAGTTTGCGTTTGGCACCAAAACCACGGATGTCGTAAATGCCAGTCTCTGCTGCGCGACGAATTTCCGCCATGGTAGTGCGGTCAAAGGTAGCCGATTCGCGTAAATTATCTTGCGGGTGATCGTTGTTCATGGGGATGGTTTCCTAATAAGCATTATCAACTTTAAAGTTATACAGCTGGCGTGCAGACCCATAGCGTTTGAATTGTGCGGGGTCTTCCTCGGCACCGGCGCTTTTTAATAGTTTTTTGAGTTTCTTTAGATGTTTTTCTGTCACTGGCTTTTCGATGCAGTCAGCGCCTAATGACTGCACCTTACCTTTTACATAGATGACGGTTTCGTACAGTGAGTCACCTAAGGCTTCGCCGGCATCACCACACACCACCAGCGTTCCCGCCTGAGCCATGAAACAGCTCATGTGGCCGACATTGCCTTTCACTACAATGTCGCAACCTTTCATAGAAATGCCGCAGCGTGCGCCAGTATTACCGTCGACGATGAGTAATCCACCATGGGCCGTGGCACCAGCCGCTGAAGAGGCATCGCCTTTCACGTGCACAGTGCCGGACATCATATTTTCTGCCACCCCCTGGCCTGCATTACCATGCACAGTGACATAGGCCAGTTGGTTCATGCCGGCACAAAAGTAGCCCACGTGGCCGTGGATGTTGACCTCAAGGTTTTGATTGAGGCCACAAGCAATATTGTGCTGGCCGCTGGTTTGACTCACGTCCCATTGGCGTTCGTCTAGGTGGTTGTATTGGTCGTGTAATAGCTGGTTGAGCTGCCGTACACTGTGTTCTGCTAAGTTAATTGACTGCATGTCATCTCCAATTGAGCTATCTGAGTTTTAGCCTTGCTGGCTATCGCGCTGCCACGAATAAATGGTTGCTGGTTCTGGTTCCCAGATACGCGCGTGTTCTATGTTGACTAAACTGGTGAGGGCCTGGTATTCCGAAGCCATGGCGACGTAATCATCGGTTTCTGCTAGCACGGCTGGCTTACAGGCAATGGGGTCTCGGATGACTGCAAAACCATTCTTGGTGCCTATGGCCAGGGTGTAGAAACCATCCAAGTCTTGTAACGCGTGCTGCAGCGACTGATCTAGAGTATCTCCTTGGTCCATGCGCCAGGTGAGATACCCTGCGGCCACTTCGGTGTCGTTTTCGGTTTTCATTTGGTAGCCATGATAGGCAAGTTCGGTGCGCAAGCGGTTGTGGTTAGAAAAAGACCCGTTGTGCACCAAACATAAATCTTGGCCGGTAGAAAATGGGTGCGAACCTTCTAGTGTGACCGCCGATTCTGTTGCCATACGGGTGTGCCCAATGATGTGGCTACCTTGCATGGATGTTAAATTGAAGTCCGAGCTTATGTCGCCCGGCAGGCCCACTGCTTTAAGTATTTCGATGGACTGTCCCGCGCTCAATAGCGCTACTTCTGGTGCATGCGTGGCAAAATAAGCGTTTGCTGTTTTCGCATCGGTAGCCATCTTGAACACGGCGGCATTATGGTTGCGATTAAACGCCACGTTCACGGCTAGATGGGTTTGAGCGTGATGAGCTAAGGTGTCCCAGTCGTACTCAAGGTCAGGGTGGCGTAAGGTGATTTTGGTAGATCCTTCTTGTGCTTGATCGCCATAGATGGCAAAGCCCGCACTATCTGGACCGCGGCCTGTCATCGCCTCAAGCATCGGAGCAAACATGCTGCCAAGTTGGTTTTCTAAGGTTTGGTTTTTTAGGTAGAGACCTACAATTCCGCACATGATGTGTTCCTTTTTTGTTCTCTGTTGGTAGCTAATATAGGTTTAAAATAATTCCAGATAACGTTTGCGCTCCCATTCTGTCACGTAACGGCAATACTCAATCCACTCGTCGCGTTTGAGGTTGATAAATTCGTTGCATATTTCCGGCCCGATGAGGTCGATAAGTTGGGTGTCAGCTGCTAATGCCTCAACCGCTTCGCCTAAGTTTTGTGGCAGCAAGTCAACGCCAGCTGCAATGCGCTGCTCGTTGGAGAGACCGTATAGGTTGATGTTGTGCGCTGCACCAGGGTCTAACTCACGATCAATTCCATCTAACCCCGCGGCGATGATGGACGCGTGCACTAAATACGGGTTGCAGGATGAGTCTGGTAAGCGATATTCCAAGCGCCCGTAAGGGATGCGCACCATGGCCGAGCGGTTGTTGTCGCCATAACAAATGTAGGCAGGCGCCCAGGTGGCACCAGAAGCAGAACCACCCACCACCAGCCGTTTGTAGGAATTTACAGTGGGCGCTGACAAGGCACACAGGGCTTTGGCGTGGTGTAATAGTCCAGCCATAAAGTGATACGCCATAGACGATAGGCCCATGCCGCTGGGGTCACTCTCATCACAGAATAAGTTGTTGCCTTGCGGGTCAGTAATGGAAAGGTGGAAGTGCATACCGTTACCAGCACGGTCGGCAACGGGTTTAGGCATGAATGAACAGACCATACCCATGTCGTGGGCAATTTCCCCAGCGGCCATGCGTACAAAGGTAAAGCGGTCTGCAGAGGTTAACGCATCACTATAAGTGTAGTTGATTTCAAATTGACCATTGGCGTCTTCATGATCGATTTGGTAGACATCAAAGTCTACGGCTTGCAAGGCACCCACCAAGGTTTCTAAGTAGTTTCTCGAGCGCGACAGACCTTTGTAGTCATAACAAGGTTTGTCTAATGTGTCTGATTTATCCGCCACAAACACCCCCAGACCCTCATCACGGGAAAACAATGAGAACTCCGGCTCAAGCCCGGTATTGAGTGTCCATTGCCTTTGGCTTAACTTTGCAACTTGCCTTTTTAAAACGACTCGGCTGTCATAGGGATAAGGTTCGCCATTAACGTAACCATCGCAAGCAATGCGTGCATAACCGGGCTGCCAGGGTACAATCGACAGGGTGTCTAGGTCACCACGGGCCATGAAATCGGGGCCGTGGGGTTCCATACCAAGCCCATTAACGGCGAATCCAGCAAAGCCTGCACCACTGTTAACAACGTCAATTAAATTTGCCGCCGGGACAGATTTGGTTTTGGCAACACCATGAATATCGACAAACTGAGCTAGGACAAAGTTAATATTATTGTCAGATAAAAATTGTTCGGCATTGTTAATCATGTGGCTCTCCGATTAAATTATGAATAATTTATTTCCTGTGAGGAATGAATTACAAATGCTATCATAAAAGTTCACTTATGAGAATTTTTATTTCCTAAAAATAAAGTGGCCAATAATCACGCCTCAATAGTGTATAGCACCTGCTAATGTTGACTTAGCTGTGGAGGGCATTATCATAGGCCGGTCGAAACTAAATAACTGTTATATACATGAACTTACCTAAGCAAAAAGTAGCTATCGTGGGTGGCACTGGTTACACCGGTGTTGAACTATTGCGTTTGTTAGCGCGCCACCCTCAAATAGAGGTTTGTGCCATTACCTCACGCTCAGAAGCCGGTAAGGCCGTGTCGGATATTTATCCCAGCCTGCGGGGCGAATATGATTTAGCTTTCACAGAACCCACAACGGATACCTTGGCTCAGGCTGATTTGGTGTTCTTTGCCACACCCAACGGGGTGGCCATGAAGCAAGTGCCAGAACTGTTGGCTGCGGGCATTAAGGTGATTGACTTGGCTGCCGACTTCCGCATTCAGGATATCGATGTTTGGTCCCGTTGGTATGGTATGGATCACGCATGCGCCGAGCTGGTTGCTCAGGCCGTCTATGGCTTGCCAGAAGTCAATAAAGAGGCCATTAAACAGGCCAGTCTAGTGGCTAATCCTGGCTGTTATCCTACCGCAGTTCAATTGGGTTTATTGCCTCTCATTGAGCAGGGTTTAATCGCCACTGATCACATTGTGGCCGACTGTAAGTCGGGTGTGAGTGGCGCGGGCCGCGGCGCGGCCGTAGGCAGCTTGATGTGCGAAGCCGGTGACAGTTTCAAGGCCTATGGAGTGGCGGGTCACCGCCACTTGCCTGAAATTAAGGAGCGCCTATCTGTGGCTAATGATGCGCCAGTTGGGGTCACTTTTGTGCCCCATTTAACGCCTATGATTCGTGGTATTCACGCCACCTTATACGCCCGTTTAACTAATACACAAGAATCATTAGAAACCATTCAGGTCTGGTTTGAATCGCGATATATTGATCATCCATTTGTGGATGTGATGCCCTTAGGTAGCCACCCTGAAACGCGTAGCGTGAGAGGGTCTAATATCTGCCGCATAGCGTTACATAAACCACAAGGCGAGGACACCTTGGTCATCTTATCGGCCATAGATAATTTGGTCAAAGGAGCCGCCGGCCAGGCCATTCATAATATGAATTTGATGTTGGGTCTGGAAGAAACCGCAGGTTTGAGTATTGTGCCTTTAGCGCCGTAAGATAGCACTCAGTAATACTTGACTAAATTACTAGGTTAAGCGCATAATTCTCGCCCTAAAAATGTTGAAGAGAGCAGTATGCCCAACACCGAAGAACATGATTACATTGATGCCATCCCGCCAGCTATGGGATTTACTGATGCTGCGGCAAAAAAAGTATCGCATCTGATGGAATATGAGGACAACCAAGCCTTACGTCTACGTGTCTATGTGACTGGTGGCGGCTGTTCCGGGTTTTCTTACGGCTTTACCTTTGATGATAAAGTGGCAGAAGATGATACCCAAATTGAAAATGGTCAAGTCACCATGGTGGTTGACTCCATGTCGATACAATATCTCATGGGCGCCACTGTGGACTATAAAGAAAGCCTGCAAGGCTCTCAGTTTTCGGTCACCAATCCCAATGCAACCACCACCTGTGGTTGTGGTTCAAGCTTCTCCATCTAACCTTTCAGGCGGCTTTAGTTAGCCGCCAATGGTGTACCGAGTTTATAGGATTCTAGTTGCGCCAAAATGGTATTTGCCGCGGGTTTAAAGTCTTTCATCTGTTGCTGGTTGAGCGGTTGCACGTTAGGGAACTTCACCTTGAGCGGGTTTTTATGCACGCCATTGGCGCGGAACTCGTAATGTAGGTGTGGGCCGGTAGATAGCCCAGACGTGCCGATGTAGCCGATAACCTGTCCCTGCTTTACCCGAGTGCCTTTTTTAACTTTGCTGTTATATTTAGACATGTGCGCATACAGTGTTGTGTAGATGCCTGCATGTTGAATGATGATGGTACGTCCATAACCGCCCTTAGTGGCGCGCCAAATAACCTTGCCATCGCCTGAAGCTTTAATGGGTGTGCCTCTGGCCGCAGCGTAATCTACCCCTCGGTGGGGGCGGCTGGTTTTAAGAACAGGGTGCTTGCGATTGGGGTTGTATTTGGAGCTGATGCGGAAAAAGTCTACAGGGCTGCGCAAAAATGCTTTGCGCATACTGTAACCTTTGGGTGAGTAGTAATTGCCATCCGTATGGCGGATAGCGTTAAATACCTTACCCTGGTTAACAAATTGGGCTGCCAAAATGTGGCCCTCGCCTATCTTTTTATCATCGAGATACTTTTCTTCATAAATAACTGCAAACTGGTCTTGCTGGCGAATGTCGAGGGCAAAGTCGATGTCCCAGCCAAAAATGTGAGCAAGTTCCATGAGTTTCTTTTGGCTTAAGCCGGCCTTTTGACCATCGACAAATAATGAATTACTGATCACACTTTGTATAAAGCGAGTTTCTACATCAGGTTGGCGTGTAAAGGATTCGACCTGATATGCGCCTTGGTCATCACGGGCAATCACAACTTGTTGCAATGGATTTTTAATGTGGCGAACTTTTTCCAGCTGACCTGCAGTGATGACAAAGTCGAGTTGTTCGCCCGGGTAAAGAGTGCGTAAGGCTTTTGACTCTTTAGTGGCTGCGGCAATACGGTACACGTCTTGTGCAGTTAAACCAACCCGGTGGAACAGAGTGGATAAATTGTCGCCCGACTTGACCGTCACCGATTGCCAGGCATCAGGGGCAACAGTGACTTGCGCGACAGCGGGAGAGCTAGAAGCAGCGGTTTGTAATTTAAGGCTGATGTCGATGGGCTGGCTGGCACCTTGACTTGGGTTAATCGGCCCATCAATCTTCTTAGGCCATAAACCAATGATCAGCATTACTGAGAACAAAACCACTAAAATGGCCAGGTAAGGCTTGGGAAAATGTTGTAAAAGCTTAGCGACGGCGGACATAAATACAGACAGTAAAATAAAGTGCGCCTATATTACATCAGAATGACCGTTATTGGGCGCCTTTCAAGACTTTTCTATTGCTATCAAATAGCGCTAAAATAGACGCCTTTGTGCCGACTGTTTTAACTCAGGCTTGGTACCCCAGATTAACACCACCAATAAGCGACCTATTATGACTGCTGTAGACACCAACTTACTCGCCGATTTGCAAATGCGCGGGCTGGTTAACCAAATGACCTCTCCCGAAGATTTAGCTGAGCACCTTCAGCAGTCGCGGGTGCTCTATTGTGGTTTTGATCCCACAGCAGACAGCTTGCATATTGGTAGCTTAGTGCCTTTGTTGGTGTTGCGCAGGTTTCAGCAGGCGGGGCATAAACCCTTGGCGCTGGTGGGTGGTGCAACAGGCATGATTGGGGATCCGAGTTTTAAAGCCCAAGAGCGTAAGCTCAATACAGTCGATATTATTAATCAATGGGTCGGGCGTCTAAAAGCGCAGGTGTCGGCTTTTATCGAATTTAATGACCAGCCTAACAGCGCCGAGGTGGTGAACAACTACGACTGGACTAAAGACGTTGATGTGCTGACTTTTTTGCGTGACGTGGGCAAACACTTCTCGGTAAGTGCCATGATTCAAAAAGAATCAGTTAAACAGCGTTTGGATCGTGACGGGGAAGGCATTTCCTTCACCGAATTTGCCTATATGATTCTTCAATCCTTTGATTTTTCAGAACTGTACAAGCAGTACCATTGTAGCTTGCAAATAGGTGGCAGTGATCAGTGGGGTAATATTACCGGTGGTATCGATCTCACGCGCCGCCAGCACCGGGCTCAAGTGTTTGGTCTGACTTTGCCCTTAGTGACTAAGTCTGATGGCACGAAGTTTGGCAAAACAGAAAGTGGCACCATTTGGCTGGACGCCAAAAAAACGTCGCAATACGCCTTTTACCAGTTCTGGATCAATAGCGCTGATGCTGATGTTTATCAGTTTTTGCGTTACTTCACCTTCTTAAGTGAAGCGCAGATGGTGGCTATTGAAGAGCAAGATAAGGCTGCACAAGGCCGGCCTCAGGCCCAAGCGATATTGGCGTCTGAAGTGACTCGTCTAGTTCATGGTGAAGAGGGTTTGCAGGCAGCCTTGCGCATTACTGAGGCCTTGTTCTCTGGTCAGCTAATCCAGTTAGCCAGTGACGACCTGCAGCAGTTGTATTTGGACGGCATGCCGGCTTCAGCGACCAGTGAGTCGGAGCTAAGCCTAGTGCAGATGTTGGTGGAGTCGGGTTTGGCTAAGTCCAATAAGATGGCGCGAGAGTTTATTGGTAATAATGCGGTTAGCATTAACGGCGAAAAAGTATCTGATGTAGATGCCGTATTTAATTCAACTAGTGGATTACATAAGGAATTTCACGTTATTAAGCGTGGTAAAAAGCTATTTCATTTGCTTCGTTGGCAAGCATAAAGCGGTGTGAACGAATTAATTTAATTATTTATAAAAAGCGTGTTGACAAACCATCTCAGTTCTATAGAATACGCCACCTCGGTTGAGCAGACAGCTTCACAGCGAACCACTCAACCGACCGC